>Ga0224523_1001252_pt1 | contig 11089 bp, 5 predicted proteins | sample CFST50metaG_FD_182732 | JGI IMG/M metagenome (GOLD analysis project Ga0224523, IMG submission 182732) | Peat soil microbial communities from Stordalen Mire, Sweden - C.F.S.T50 | ecosystem: Environmental > Terrestrial > Soil > Wetlands > Peat | place: Sweden: Norrbotten County, Stordalen Mire...
CGGTGAAGCCGCGCTGATATCAGCCGGAAATATTCCAACAGAAATTACCGTGACCACAAGCACGGCCTACGAAAAAAAGGTTCCATCACTCCTTATTTCTTTTATGCCCCTCAGGAAAAACAGCAGTACCGGAAAAATAGAGAAACTGGTGTCGTATAAGCTTGAACTTACTAAAGAGCAAAGTCTTTCAAAAACGAAAGTTAAACATACCTGGGCCGACAATTCGGTGCTAGCAACGGGCAACTGGTTTAAAATTTCGGTATCGGAAAATGGCATTTACAAACTCACATATAACGATCTTGTGAGCCTTGGCTTTGACATGACTTCCCTTGACCCCAGAAATATCAGGATATATGGCAACGGCGGCGGTATGCTTTCGGAAAACAATTTTGATAAACGCTACGACGACCTTGTGGAAAACCCCATTTATGTTTCAGGTGAATCGGACGGCGTGTTTGACCCCACTGACTACATTCTTTTTTACGGTGCAGGACCAATAAAATGGAAATTTTCAACAACAGACAGCTTGTTTTATCACCAGCAGAATTATTATGCTGATGCCACTGATTATTTCATCACCGCCGACCTAGTTGGCACAGGCAAAAGGATAACACAGCAGGCTGCATCCACAGCAACACCCAACAAATACATCAACAATTTCAATGATTACCAATATCATGAAAAAGATTCCACAAACCTTATCCTGTCGGGCAAAGAGTGGTACGGCGAAAATTTTGATATTCTAACCAATTATGCCTTCAATTTCAGTTTTCCGAATATCGACATAACTCACAAAGTGAAAGTAAAAACGAGCCTTGCTAGCAGGAGCAGTAGCGATAGTTATTACATCATAAATTCCAACGGCAATGCCCACACTATTTTACTCCCTTATTTTCACGGAGATTACGAATATGCAACCACGGGTGAATATACGCAGAGCTTTAACACCAACACTTCCACATTCAATGTGAGTGTAACAAAAACCTCATCATACGCAGTGGGCTGGCTGAATTATATTGAACTGAATGTTATGAGTCATCTCAATCTTTCATTTTCGCAAATGCAATTCAGAAACATCTCTTCGGTTGGAGTTGGCAATGTAACGGAATTCACAGTTAGCAATGTACCCGCCGGCAGCAAAATTTGGGAAGTTACCGACCCTGTGAATGTGAAAGAGCAACAGTACACCAGCAGTGGCACCAATGCTGTTTTCAGGGTTAACACTGACAGCCTGCGTGAATTTATTGCCTTCGACGGCAATATTTATAAAGTTCCAGTGCTTTTAGGACGCGTAGCAAACCAGAACTTACACGCATTGGGTCAAACTGATTTCATCATTGTTGCCTACCCCGATTTTGTAAGCGAAGCCAACCGTATTGCAAGCATCCACAATACCAACGACAATATAACAACAGTGGTGGTTACTCCTGCTCAAATATATAACGAGTTTTCCTGTGGCTCGCAGGACATTTCGGCCATCAGGGATTTTGTAAAAATGTTTTACGACAGGGCCACTACACCCGACGAATTTCCAAAATACCTGCTGCTTTTTGGCGATGCTTCTTATGATTACAAAAGCCGACTGCCCGAAAACACCAACTTTATGCCCACTTACGAATCGCCTAACGGAGTTGACAAAACAGCTTCTTTTGCCTCGGACGATTTCTTTGGGTTCCTCGATGACAGTGAAGGTCCTAACACCGCTTCATTACTTGACATAGGCATTGGGCGCTTCCCTGTGAAAACCGTGGATGAGGCAACAACCATGGTTGACAAGGTGAATCGTTACCTGGCAAAGAACAATCCTTTCAGCACCCAAACGGGCTGCTCAACATCAGCATCAAGCCTTTCGGGCGACTGGAGAAATATGGTTTGCTTTGTAGCTGACGATGAAGAACAGGATAACTTTCTGGATAACACTGAAACCCTTGCAACCTATGTGGACACCACTTACAATGATTATAATATTGACAAGATCTATTGCGACGCTTATGTGCAGCAAAGCGGTGCCGGTGGTCAACGCTATCCCGATGTGAATGAAGCCATCGATAAAAGAGTTGAGAAAGGTGCCTTGATCATTAACTATATTGGTCATGGCGGCGAGGTAGGCTGGGCGCTTGAACGCATATTGCAGATATCCGACATCAAGAGCTGGACCAACATCAACAATATGCCTCTGTTTGTTACAGCCACTTGCGAATTCAGTCGCTACGATGACCCTGCAAGGGTTTCGGCAGGCGAAATGGTACTGCTTAACCAAAACGGTGGAGGTATTGCACTTCTCACCACATCACGGCTTGCATGGAATGATTCGAACCAGGGTTTGAATACTTCATTCTTTAAAAATGTATTTAAAAAAACCGATGGTCTTTACCCTACCCTTGGAGAGCTTAACAGGCTGTCAAAAAACGGGTGGTCAACAAACGTTGACAACACCATCAGGAATTTTGTGTTGCTGGGCGACCCTGCCTTGCGGTTGTCGTATCCGGTGAACAATATAGTTACCAACACCATCAACGGGCATACTGCCGGATCGGTCGTTGAAACTTTAAGCGCTTTTGATAAAGTTACTGTTACCGGTAGTGTTCAGGATCCATCAGGAAATAAGCTCACTGATTTCAATGGCATTGTTTACCCAACTGTTTATGACAAAAAAAGTCTCACTGCCACACTGGGCAACGACCCCACAAGCCCAATAAGGAACTACTTCATTCAAAAGAGTATTATATATAAGGGTAAATCCAGCGTTACCAATGGTGACTTTTCATTTACATTTATTGTACCTAAAGATATAGCTTATAATTATGGAATTGGACGTATTTCGTATTACGCTGAAGACGGCGAAACCAACGCCAACGGCTATTATGAGAATGCAAAATTCATCATTGGCGGCTCTGACACAGCAGCACCTAAGGATAAAAGAGGACCCAACATTGCTCTTTACCTCAACGACAGCAGTTTTGTTTTTGGTGGAATCACCAATGAAAATCCTTTGCTATTGGCTTATGTTAGCGATTCAAATGGCATCAATACCGTCGGTAATGGAATCGGCCACGACATAGTGGCTGTGCTTGATGGAAACACCACCCATTCTATCATACTGAATGATTATTACGAAGCTGCCCTGAATAGTTACCAGAAAGGGGTAATAAAATATCCATTTTCAAACCTTGCCGATGGTACTCATACGCTGTCGCTGAAAGTATGGGATATTTATAATAACTCAAATGAAGCCTACACCGAATTCATTGTTGCACAGTCGGCATCGCTGGCTCTTGACCATGTACTGAACTATCCAAATCCTTTCACAACACGTACTTCATTTTATTTTGAACACAACCATCCATGTTGCTCATTGCTTGTGCAGGTACAAATATTTACAGTAACAGGGAAACTGATTAAAACAATTGAACAAACTGTTGAAACCATTGGATACCGTGCCGAGCCCATTGAATGGGATGGCCGCGACGACTTCGGCGACCCCATAGGCAAAGGTGTTTATATTTATAAGTTGAAAGTAAAAAGCGATGACGGTTCCACCGCCGAAAAAACGGAAAAACTGGTGATACTGAAGTAAGGAAAAAGATTTTAAAGTATTAAGAGAGAAAAAATGTTGAAGTTAAGGTATAATGATTATAGTTGTAAAGGTATAAAGGGCTTTGTCTTTATACCTTTGTACCTGTGTACCTTTTTATTTTCTTTTCACGGTATTGCCCAGCAAAACACCAATGTTCACTATGGTTCAATAAAAACAAGCCATGTCTATGCCCAGAATTCAGTGCTTGAAAATGGCACATGGATAAAGCTGAAAGTGAACTTAGATAAAGTTTACAAGATCACCTACGACGACCTTGTAAGTTATGGCATTGACCCTTCGTCGATCAATCCACAAAACATAAGGATATTTGGCAATGGTGGCGGCATGCTTCCTGAAAGCAACGCTGCTGACACTCCTGATGACCTGATTGAAAACGCCATCTATGTAAAAGGCGAAAGTGACGGGCATTTCGACACTGATGATTATATTTTGTTTTATGGACAATCGCCTGTAAAATGGAGCTACGATTCCATTACAAAAATTTTCAAACACTCTATCAATTCATACTCTGACGACACCTACTACTTTCTAACCTATGACCAGGGTGCAGGAAAACGCATACAAACACAAAGCTCATCAACACTTTCGCCGAATGTGATCGTTACCAAATTCAATGATTATGCTTATCATGAAAAAGATTCGGTGAACCTCATACGCTCAGGGAGAGAATGGTACGGAGAATATTTCGATGCTGTGAATTCTTATAGCTTCGGCTTTAACATGCCTGGCATTGACCAAACCGTTAAAAGTATTGTTAGAACAAATATTGCAGCCAGAGGACTTACCAACACCAAATTTACTATATATGCTGCCGGAAGTGTCGACACCTTGAATGTTTTGGCAATACCAGGATCGGTAACAGCCGACTTCGCAAGGTTCTCCGAAGACACTTTCAGCTTTTATCCTGCGGGCACCAATTGTAACATTACCATCAGTAAAACTACAAATGGAAACACCGGATGGTTGAATTTCGTTGAGATAAATACGATAAGGAATCTTAATTATTGCGGACCACAAATGCTTTTCCGTGATGTTACATCAGTTGGAAACGGGAACCTTGCTGAATACAGACTTAACAGTGCTGATTCCACTCTAACCATATGGGATATTACGGCCCCGTTTACTATTAAAAAACAGGACTATGTTCTGAATGGTGAACTGCTCCATTTTCGCTTGCCTGCAGATTTACTCCACCAATTCATCGTATTTGGCAATTCCGGTTTTTCAACCCCTCAATTTGTAGAAAAAGTTTTAAACCAGAATTTACATAGCCAGGGCCCGGTTGATATGATCATTATTGCACATCCCAACTTTCTGACCCAGGCAAACAGGTTGGCAGCCATACATGCCGATCATGATAATTTCAGCGTGCTGGTGGTAACACCGCAGGAAATTTACAATGAATTTTCATCTGGTTCGCAGGATGTGTCCGCTATAAGGAACTTTGTTAGGATGATTTATGAGCGCTCATCCGCAATTAACAGATCGCCTCGCTATCTGCTCCTTTTTGGCAGTGGTTCCTACGATTACAAGGATCATTTTACGCAGAAAACCGATCTCGTTCCTGCCTATGAGTCATATAATTCCCTGCTGGCAACAGCTTCATATGTAACTGACGACTTTTACGGACTGATGGATTACAATGAAGGCTTTTATGCCAACGGTGATCTTGACATTGGTATTGGTCGTTTGCCGGCAAGAACCGTCACCGATGCAAAAGTGCTGGTGGATAAAATAGAAGGATACCTGAATAAAACATATTCACATTCCGAATTGAATGGTTGTACGCCTTTCACAGAAGAAATCTCAGGCGACTGGCGTAACAAGGTTTGCTTTGTTGCCGACGATGAAGACAATAACCTTCATATTGGACAGGCTGAAGAGTTGGCAAACACCCTCGATACTGCAAATGACAATTTCAATATCAATAAAATTTATCTTGATGCATATGTGCAGATAACAAATTCCAATGGCCCCTCCTATCCTGATGCCCAAAAAGCACTCAACAAGCAGGTGCAGGATGGAGCCCTGGTGATCAATTATACCGGTCATGGCGGTGAAACAGGATGGACAGCTGAAAAAGTAATGGAGTTATCAGATATCAATAGCTGGACAAACATCGCCAGCCTGCCTGCCTTTGTAACAGCCACCTGCGAGTTCAGCCGTTTTGATGATCCGGAACGCGTTTCTGCCGGTGAGATGGTTCTGTTGAGTGCGAGAGGCGGCGGTATTGCACTTTTGACGACTACGCGTGTTGCTTTTTCAAATTCAAACTTCAGTCTAAACAAAAGTATATGCAAATATGCATTTAAAAAACAGGTAGGGGAGTATGAGCATCTTGGCGATATCATCAGGTTATCAAAAGTTGAAAACGGTTCGATCGTAAACATACGCAACTTTGTATTGCTTGGTGATCCTGCTCTAAAACTATCTTATCCCGAAAATGATGTGGTTACAACAACCATCAATGGACAACCAGCATACTCTGCCATTGATACCCTTAAGGCATTTAGCAAGGTAACCATTACAGGGATCATTCAGAATCCTTCAGGCGCTAAGTTGACGGATTTTAATGGCCTTATTTACCCTACTGTTTACGACAAAAAATATTTTTCAACGACCCTTGCAAACGACCCACAAAGCGGCCATTATAATTTTTACCAGCAAAACCACATACTGTATAAAGGCAAAGCTACCGTTACAAACGGTAATTTCAGTTTCTCATTTGTCCTGCCAAAAGACATGGATGAAACATTTGGACAGGGTAAGATAAGCTACTATGCTCATGATGGAGAAAAAGATGCTGCAGGATATTACGACGGCGAGAATTTTATTCTTGGCGGTGTTGACAGCAGCAATATCAGCGATCTGGAAGGTCCTTCGGTAAGGTTATTTTTAAATGATTCATCATTTATTTATGGCAGCACAACAAACAACAGCCCACTGCTCCTGGCATACCTTGCCGATTCGAACGGTATAAATGTAAGCGGCATTAATTTCGGGCATGATATCACTGCAGTTCTTGACGACAACACCGATCAAACCATCGTGCTCAATGATTATTACACTCCCACCACTGATACTTATAAAAGCGGTGTGGTACTATATCCTTTTAAAAGCCTGGCTGAAGGGCTTCACACACTCAGTATTAAAGCATGGGATATCGCCGACAATTCAGCTGAGGCGAATACGGAGTTTATGGTTAGCGGACCCAGTCAGCTTGAATTAAAGAACATTTACAATTATCCAAATCCTTTCACTGACGAAACAAGGTTTTATTTTCAACACAACCAACCTTGCTGCGACCTTGATGTGGATCTGGAAATATATACAATTACAGGAACACTCATAAAAACCTTTAAACAAATAGTGCAATCGACAGGTACTAGCATCAACTCAATTACATGGGATGGTCGTGCCGATGGAGGAACCGTTGTAAGCAGCGGTGTTTATCCTTATCATATTTTGGTAAAAACACATACAGGGTCGTATCTTGAAAGCTATAACAAACTAATTATTTTATAATAGAAACAATAAATTTTATTTTTTTCATTACCTTTGCAACTCTTAAAACTAATGATATGAAAAGTTTCAGGAAATTAATCATGATTTTCGTGGCCGTATTTACCTTCGCATTACAATCTTCATTTGCGGGTAATCCACAATACATCTATACCGGCCAAACATTGAACACAATTACAACGGCAGTACCTTTTTTGATTATTGCGCCCGATACCAGGGCAGGTGCTCTTGGTGATGCAGGTGTAGCTTCAACCCCCGATGCAAATTCCCTGCACTGGAATCCTGCCAAATATGCCTTTATTAAAAAGGATATGGGATTTGCTGTATCTTATAGTCCGTGGCTAAGGGCTCTGGTTAACGACATTAACCTGGCTTACCTCACCGGATATAAAAAATTTGGAAAGGATCAGGCCATTGCTGCTTCACTTTTATATTTCTCGTTGGGCAATATTACATTTACAGATATCATAGGTACAACTATTGGCAATTACAAACCTAATGAATTTGCAGTTGATGTTTGCTATTCGCGCAAGCTTTCTGATGTTTTATCAGGTGGTGTATCCATGCGCTACATTCATTCAAATCTTACTGGTGGATTCTTTGTTGGAGGTGCTCAGTCACATCCCGGAAATTCAGTGGCTACTGACGTTTCAGCATTTTATCAGAAAACTTTTGATATGGGGAAAAAGCTACCGGCAACTTTGGGTGTAGGTATCAATATTTCAAATATTGGAGCAAAGATATCCTATACAGAAACCACTGTAAGAGATTTTATTCCGACAAACCTCCGCATTGGCCCTTCTTTAAAACTTGATCTTGATGATTATAATTCTCTGGAATTTATGTTTGACCTCAACAAATTACTTGTTCCTACTCCTCCAATCTACTCTACTGACTCAACAGGTACGCATATTATTGCAGGTAAAGACCCCAATGTTGGCATTGTTACAGGCATGTTCCAATCTTTCAGTGATGCTCCCGGAGGTTTTAAAGAAGAAATGAAAGAAATCACCTTTTCTCTCGGTACTGAATACTGGTACGACAAACAGTTTGCCATTCGTGCAGGATTCTTTTATGAAGATAAAACCAAGGGCAATCGCAAGTATTTTACTTTAGGCGCAGGATTAAAATACAATGTTTTCGCACTTGACTTTGCTTATCTTGTTCCCATTGAACAGCACAATCCACTCGAAAATACTTTACGGTTCACATTACTTTTCGATTTTGACGCTTTCAAAGTTCAAAACAAAACAACCAATTAATGAAAGTCAAAGTTGGTTTTGGCTTTGATGTTCATCCATTAAAAGAAACTACTGATTTCTGGCTGGGAGGAATACAAATCAACCATCATAAAGGCGCTGCCGGACATTCAGATGCCGACACACTCATACATGCCATTTGCGATGCACTGCTGGGTGCTGCAAACCTTGGCGATATTGGAACCCATTTTCCTGACACTTCGGACGATTACAAAGGAATTGATAGCAAAATCCTGCTAAAGAAAACAGCCCAACTTGTGATAGAAGCTGGGTTTCAAATTGGCAATATCGACACTACTATTTGCCTTGAAAAACCAAAAATTGCACCATATATTCCTGAAATGAGGACAACACTGGCAACAGTGCTCAACATACCTGAAAGTGATCTGTCAATTAAAGCCACTACCACCGAGAAAATGGGATTTATTGGAAGAGAAGAAGGAATCGCCGTTTATGCAGTAGTACTGATAAATCAGGAAGAGTAACATTGCTGATTTAAGATAGACTGAGAGAATTGTAAAATTCATCATCATCAGAATTATTATTTCACCTAAAATAATTTAAAGATGAAAAACTTCAAGTATCATTTTGCTCTGTTATTAGTAGTTTTTATTCCCCTTTGTACAAATCTTTCAGGCCAAACAGGTAGTCAATATACCTACACAGGCACTACCTTAAACACAATCACTACTGCTGTCCCCTTCCTGATAATAACACCTGATGCGAGAGCCGGAGGACTTGGCGAATCAGGAGTATCCACCAGCCCCGATGTGAATTCACAGTTCTGGAATCCTTCCAAATATGCTTTTGCAAAAAAAAGAATGGGCGCTTCACTTTCATATTCCCCCTGGCTTCGTGCTTTGGTTAACGATTTGAATCTTGAATATATTTCGGTCTATTATAAACCTGACAGCAATCAATGCATTGCTGTTTCTTTCAAGGGGTTTTCATCTGGTCAGAACACAGCGCCAGTTCCTCCATTTAGCAATGTCAATTTTTATAATTTTTTTGAATGTGCAGGTGATCTTTCCTATTCAAGAAAATTATCAGAAAATTTTTCCTGTGGTTTAGCTTTTCGTTACATATATTCTGATATTGGCAACATTTCTATTATGCCTAATTACACACCAGGGACATCATTTGCAGGTGATTTTTCTTTATTTTACACAAAACCTATCAGCATTTATAATAATGAGGGACGTTTTAATTTCGGCCTGAACATCTCAAATATTGGTAGCAAAGTAAAGTACAGCAAAGACTTCACTACAGCTGATTTTATCCCTACCCGCCTGATGTTGGGCCCTTCATTTACGCTACCTATCACACACAGATCATCGGTTACATTTACTATTGAATTAAGCAAACTGCTCGTTCCAACACCGCCAATTTATTCTACAGACTCAACAGGCAACCATATTATCGCAGGCAAAGACCCAAATGTTTCTGTTTTGCAGGGGATGATACAATCATTCAATGATGCACCTGGAGGGTTCAAGGAAGAAATGAAAGAGGTCGACCTTTCTTCGGGCATTGAGTTCCTTTACGGCAACCTTTTTGCAATTCGCACTGGCTTCTTTTATGAAGATAAAACAAAAGGGAACCGCAAGTTTTTAACTTTCGGAGCAGGTTTAAGGTACAATAACTTTGCACTTGATGTTGCCTATCTACTACCTATTGAAATTAAAAATCCGCTGCAAAATACAATGCGCTTTACATTATCCGCCAATATTGATTCATTTAAACGGAGACCTGTGATTTGCGCAGGGATGAAGGGGTAAATCCCACAGTTTGAATTAACTTTATTTTTTAATAAATTTTATTTTTAACTTTAATAAATCATTTTTTCGGGATAAATATCGTTGCGGTATTTTTTTCCTCATTCCGCATCATTTGTAAGTCGTACGCTGTCCCAGAAATGCTCTACCGTGTCCAATGTAAATCGTTCCATGTCCAATGTAAGTCGTACGGTGTCCTCGTATAGTTGTACGGTGTCCAATGTGAGTCGTACGGTGTCCAATGTGAGTCGTACGGTGTCCTGGTACAGTCGTACGGTGTCCAATGTAAGTCGTACGGTGACCAATGTGAATCGTACGGTGACCAATGTAAGTCGTACGGTGTCCTGGTATAGTCGTACGGTGTCCCGGTATAGTCGTACAGTGTCCCGGTACAGTCGTACGGTGTCCAATGTAAATTTACATTTTTAATTAACAATCAATATATTACGAAAAAACGAGAACATTTCGTGCAGAAAATGACGTTTTTAAAATTGAAAACCTTCTGAAATTTTAATGGTAAATACAAGCAAATATAGGATGTCTTTAATATTTGAGTAGGCTTTACTTGAATCATAAACGATGGCTTCTAAAACAAAAGAGAAGTCCGGTTTTAAAATTTCTATTTGCGAGTATATGAAATCCAGACTTCTTTGAAAATAAAAATCATCTCCAAAATGTAATCCAAACACTAAAATTTTAATAAAAAGAAAATTTTCTCCGTTGCCCAAAATTCTTTAGTTTTGTGAAGTTATATCATACGAACGAATACTCATCTTATGAAAAGTCTGCCATTTATATTTATTTTCTTATGCTTTTGCATTATTGTTCCGGCACAGACTCAAATATCAGAAAACTGGTCTGCAAGGTACAACGGGCAGGGTGATTTTTCGGATAAATTCACATGTGTAGCGGCGGATGTTGCAGGTAATATTTAC
>Ga0224523_1001253_pt1 | contig 11084 bp, 6 predicted proteins | sample CFST50metaG_FD_182732 | JGI IMG/M metagenome (GOLD analysis project Ga0224523, IMG submission 182732) | Peat soil microbial communities from Stordalen Mire, Sweden - C.F.S.T50 | ecosystem: Environmental > Terrestrial > Soil > Wetlands > Peat | place: Sweden: Norrbotten County, Stordalen Mire...
TACTTCATTGGTATGTGCACCTGATTCTAATATTAAAAAATACATGTATAATTATGGCCCAATTTTTACTTATGTTGATGCAAGTAACTGGAGCGGTAGTTATACCGGTTCAATATGGACTGAAACTGGTTCATCTAGTACGGATCATTGTGTTGTGATTGTCGGATGGGTTGATAGCTCAGCAGTTTCTGGCGGAGGATACTGGATTGTGAGAAATTCATGGGGTACAAGTTGGGGTAATAATGGATATATGTATGCATCATATGGTAGTGACTTTCTTGGACAAGGGGCAGATTATCTTATTTATAAAGGCGGAATACCTCATAATGCTCCTCCTGTCGTTAGCTTTAGCGCTTCAGCAACTTCAAGTTGTACAGGTACGATACAATTTACAGATGCATCTTCCAATCTTCCGACATCATGGCTTTGGGATTTTGGCGATGGTGCTACATCTACAATACAGAATCCTTCCCATACATATACTGTAAACGGCACGTATGCTGTTTCCTTATTAGCAACAAATAGTTATGGTGATAGTTCACTAACAAAAACAAATTATATCACAATCAATTTACCAACATCGCCAACTGTTACAAGCGGATCAACCACTAACGGTGGAAGTGTAACATTGTATGCTTCCGGTACGGATACCCTTAAATGGTATGATGCCTCAACTGGTGGAACTCTTGTAAATACAGGAATAAGTTATACTATTTCTCCTCTTACCTCAACGCAAACATTTTATGTTGAAAACGATGTTACTCAATCTTCAATTTCTTCTGTAGGGATGACCGCAAATACAACAACCGGCAGTAATTATTCGGGTTCGAGTAGACGAGGACTTGTATTTGATGCATATGCGCCACTTACTATTGATTCTGTAACCGTTTATGAAAGTACATCAGGAAGCAGAACTATTTGGTTGAGAAACAGCAGTGGAACATATCTGGATTCATTAATAACAACTACCGCCACAGGGAAACAAACAATTGCATTGAATTTTAGTGTTCCTGCAGGGACAGGATATGTCCTTGGAGCAGCAGGTGCCAGCTATTTTTGGAGAGAAACTTCAGGTGCTTTATACCCTTATAGTATACCTAATTTAATATCCATTACTGGAAATACGGCATCAAATTCAGGTTATTATTTTTTCTATAATTGGAAAATTGGACATTCTAATACATGCACAAGCGCAAGAGTTCCAGTTACAGCAACTGTTTTAACAGGGATAAATGAACTTACTGAAACTGGTTTTGAAGTTTTTCCAAATCCAAATTCAGGTAAATTTGAAATAAAATTAAGCAATCAATATTATCAAAATGCAACTGTTAGCATGATGAATATTATAGGAGAGGTTTTAGTTAAAAAAATGATCAACAACAAAGAACCTGTTCAATTTGATGCGTCCAGTTTTCCATCAGGAATTTATTATATAAAATTGCAAACAGAAAATGGGGCATATGTAAAGAAAGTTTGCCTGAAATAATTCTGAGTTTTTGAAGCAATGTAAAGTTTAAAACATAATTACTGTTTAATAACATTGGCCTACCTGCATGGGTAGGCCAATGCTATTATTATAGTGTATTTCATGCTTTACCTTGTAAAAGGGCAGTGGACATAATAACCAAAACAGCAGATATTACAATCCAATCAAGTAAAACCAATAAAAAAAACAGAAAAGACAAAGCCTGTAAAATCACAAGCTGATATTCAAATACCCAAAAAGATGATAAAGGAAAGTAACGGCAATAGACCTCTTCATAAAAAACAAGGAGCGTAAATATATTTTATTAATTTTTTTTTGCATATTTGCATACAGAAATAAAATGTATTTGGACAAAAAGTCAAGTGCATTATCTGTAAAAAAATATACTATTTTTTATAACTAACAATTAAACGATTCACTATGAAAAAAATGTTTACTCTAATGGCTATCCTTACTTTCACATACGGGATAAGCCGAGCATCAGTTCACGACACCATTGTAAAATGGACATTTCCGACAAACACTGCTAGCGATACAGTTGCTGATGGTGGAATTGGAATAAATTTAAATCAGGTAATTCACGTTATCGGAGCAGGTCCGCTGATATTTACAAGTACAGGTGTTTCTACTTATAGTGCAAGTGCATCCAATTGGAAACTCGGAGTTGATACAAAATATTGGCAGGTAATGTTCAACACTACAGGTTACGATAGTTTATTTTATACATCTGCACAAAGAAGTTCCAATACAGGGCCGAGAGATTTCAAAGTTCAATTTAGAATAGGGAAATTAGGATCATGGACAGATATTCCTGTAGACACAATCAGAAATACAAGCTCATGGCCAACAACCCCAATGGTAGATACTCTTCCAACTGCATGTAACGGTAAAGATTCTGTGTTTTTACGCTGGGACATGAGAGATACCATGCCTGTTAGCGGAGGAGCAATAGGCACATCCGGAAGTTCTCGTATTGATAATATCAAAGTATGGGGACATAATATTTCAGGTGTTACCCCTCCTGTTGTTACAAAAGCAATTCTTAATAGTTTAACAAGTGCAACAGTTGTATTTAGTGAACCTGTTAATTCTACCGCTACAACAGTTACAAACTATACAGGGTTAGGTACAGTGACAAGTGCAGTTCGCACTGTAACAAATGATACTGTAAACCTTACATTATCCGGTCTTATCAATGGAAATGCTTACATACTCACAGTGGCAAATGTTCAGGATATAAGCAGCAGCACTCCAATGTCTCCGGCTCAGTCATTTAATTTTCTTTTAAATAGTTCCATTGACACGCTGGTTATTACAGAAATCAATTATCATAACCCCCCTTATTCTGGAAATAGCGCTTCTGATTCGCTTGAGTATATTGAATTGTACAATAATTCAAATACTATGACAAGGGTTGGCGGTTATAAATTAACATCTGGTTTGGGTGGATATGGCTCAGCTACTTTATACACATTTCCTGCAGGCACTACTGTTGCACCAAATACTTTTTTGGTTTTTGCAAAAAATTTGAATGCTGTAAATAATTTTTATCATATCACAGGAACAATCCAATATGCTTATGCTAGTTTAAGCAATACTGCTTCAAAACTTGCTATAATCAATACGCTGGGAGATTATATTGATTCATTGACCTATAAAAGTTATCTCCCCTGGGATACTATGGCTAAAGGACATGGACCATCGCTTGTATTATGCAACCCGGGTACTACCATTGCCTATAATTCTGATCCAACGAACTGGACAGTGTCTACATTTTACGTAGATACATTAGCTGGTGATTCTGTTTTTGGAACACCCGGAAACAATTGCAGCCATGATGCTGGCATTGAAAATTATTCAGTCAATTCTACTGTGAAATGTTTTCCGAATCCTGTAAGAAATATTCTCACAGTTGCGCCAAATGGTTTTGTAAATGACATTACAATGTTCGACATTTTGGGAAATATTGTTTTTGAGAAGAAGAATGTTTCTTCTTCTATCCAAATTAATACTTCCGGATTTAATACAGGCATCTATTTAATTAAGGTTACATATCCTAATAATACAATAGGTACCAGGAAGATTTCAGTTAACTAAATAATAATTTATTTATTATTAAAAAGCAGTTGATATTATCAACTGCTTTTTTTTATTTTTCTATTTTGATCATTATAAAAAATAATATAGAAAGCAATTATGCTATTGAAATCGCTCATACAAAACATTGCTGAGAAAATGGAATTCTTGTTCTTTCAGATTTTGTAACTCATCCGTAGGAAGCTAATAGAAAAAGAGGTTTTCACGAAAAAATTGAGAAGTGGTTAGTTTTTGTTTTTCATTTTTGGAGAGGCTGTATAGCCTCCCATTGATGTAAATCCAATATCTCCAATACTAAATCCCAAGTCTAAATTTCCGAAACCGACATACCAACTTACGCCTAGAATAAGCGCTGCGCTATAAACAGATGTAGTATTGCCACTTGACCCAAATGTAATTTGTCCTCCAATATTAGGACTAATTTTCAATTTTTTTATTGGGAAGTATATCCGGCTCATTAAACCGAAATTTGCCCATGCCTTAGAATTAGTACTCCCATCAGAAGTCTTTGTAGTATTACCTGTAATTCCTCCGGAAAAAGTTGTAGCAAAATCCCATTTATTCAAAAGAAGAAAAAATCCTAATCGCGTGTTAAATGACATATTTATATATCCATTGGTAGCTAATCCCCACTGTCCGCCAACATAATAAAACCAAGGATGCATAGCCATTTTCTTTGGTTTCGTTATGGGTGCTTTCATTAATTGTGGCGCAGTCATGTTTAATTTATCCAGTAGTTTGGCATTTTCTGTTTCTTCACTCCATCCCCACAACTCTATTACAGCCCCGTAATGCACCAAAATTACCGAATCCTTCCATGCAGTGCTGATTTTAACCATGATTGCATTTTTCCCTTCAGCCGAAAGTGAGATATATTTGTCAACCGCAGATAAATTCAATAGCCCGTTTTCTGTCAATTCTGCCTTATTAAAATACGCATAATATTCAGGCAATATTTTTTCCTTGAATGACTCCAATTTTTTCGAGCCCTGAGCATCCGATTGCTGATAGCCTAGAAATAGTATGAATAATATGGTAAATAATTTTTTCATTTTCTTTTTCCAAAATAAAAACTTTTTCCAACAGACCAACTAAACATGGCTGCAGAACCCAGCCCTACATCAATATCCTGAAAGATATCAATACTTGATGTTTGTTTATGGTTCATTTTACTAAACCCAAGGCTTAATTTTAAATACAAATTGGTACTTCCATCTCCCGTAGACATCATGATTCCTGTCCCATAAACAAAGCTCCGTTTTCGACTATACATTGACACTCCTAATTCAAGAGAACGGTTCATTTTTCCAATATCGAAAGAAACATTATTGGAATTAGAAATATAATATCCAATTCGGCCGTTTAAACTTGATGAAGAAGGACTTGCTTCACCTCCGCCATAAATCATCCATTGTGGGCCTGAGCCATCACCCATCACTTTCCTTTGTGGAAATAGGGGCATTGTACCAAGCGGTAATGATGCTATTTTTTGCTTAATAGTGAGCAAACGTTTTTCAAGTAATTGTTTTTTTGCTTGGTCTTCGGTATTATTTCCAATTAATGATATTGCCGTTTCAATTGATTGCGCTGATTTTTCAAGAGCTCCTGTTTTTTCTAACGTTGTACTATATCCAATATATGGAAGATATTCGCCGGGATAATAATTAATAATTTCATGGAATAAAGCAATGGATTGGAAATTTAAGCTTTGTGAAGCAAGTTCGTTTGCGTGTTTAAAATTGGCTATTATTTCTTCGCGATTTATTTTTATGGACTTGGGAAGTTTACGTTTGAATTTCTTCAGCAGTATTGCAGACTTTGGTGAGATCCATGCAGGCCCATTCTCTGATGCTTTCCAGAACTCACTTGCAAGATCATCATATCTCATTAAAGCGAAGACCTGGGCTGTGAAGTAATTTACATCAGGAGAATTAGCTCCGATATACCAGATACGATCAAGACGTGTTAATGCGGCATCGTAGATTCCTCCTAAAGCAAGAGCATAAGCATCTTCAGCAAGAAACATGGTATTATTCGAATCTTTTGCAATCAATTGGGCATAGCTGGCAATGGCGTCATTTATATTTTCAGTAAGAATAAAATTTCTTGCTTTTTCACAAGAACTATTGTTAATTGGAGTTAGATCAAGGTCGGATATTATTGCTTTGCCTTTTGCCGTGCCTACACCTTTTTTAATTTTAAAAGTTATAAATTTTATATAGTTGTCACTATTTCTTCTTATTTCAAAAAGAGTTTTTGCAAAACCTGATGTATTGTAAACTCTTGTCCAGCGCCACTGGAGATCGCTTTTATTACATGTGCCGATATATGTAATTATTCCCATTCCGCCTCCTTGCAAAAGGCTTCCCGGTGATTTGTTCATTATTTCAACTCCTCCTTTTTGTTCGGATGTCGTTTGCAATTTAACACCGAGATATTGTTCAATGTATCCTAAAGAATCAAATGATGGAGCAGGAGGCTGAATATTTACTTGGTGGTGTTTCTGTGGTTGATTAAAAACTTCTTTTTCTCCATTCTTATAAACGATCATCCACACTTTATCTTTGGATATGGTATAAACAGGACCATCAAGGTAACTGAACTTTTTATATTTAATATCAGCTTCACCAACTTCCATTACTTTTGTTTCAATTACTGTGCTGTCTGTTTCGTAAATCTTATCCTGGGCAAAAGAAATTGTAGGAAAACCAATAATAACAATTACGCAAACGAAGATGTATGCGATTATCCATACAGATGTTTTTTGTTTTGTTATTACTTGATTTAGCATTGGGTATTTTTAAAATATTAAAATTTGTCCTGGTAAGAATAATTAACGTCTTCAATAATATCACCAAGTCTTACTTTAACTATGTTTTGAACTTCTTCGCAAACTTTTTTCAGGTATGCCGAAAGTTCTTTACTATCATCCACCATCTGATTTGCTAATTGTTTTCGGTCTTTTTCTAATTTAGAACATTGTTTTTTCAGTTCAGATATTTTCTCTTTGTTCTTTTTAGGATCAGCTTTATAATCTTCCATTTCTTTTTTTAATGGTTCCAATTGTTTGCTGAGTATGGAGTCTTTTTGAATGACCTCAACTGCCTTTTCGTCCCAAAGCACGATGATATCTTTAAGCGAAAGAATCTCATTTTGGTAGAAAAATAACATTCCTGTTAATGGAGATACATAATTTACAATATCACCATTAAATTTTTGTTTCGTAATTGTGATTACTTTTATAACTTCACCTTTGGCAGGGTCGGGGTCAATCGTTTTCACTATATGACTTACCTCATCAAATTTGTTATCTAATGAACGATCCAGATTATCACCGAATTTTTTTATTTCATTCGTTATATAAGTTCCGTCTGCTATCAGGTTATCTGAGGTCTTTTTATATTTTTCCCTGTAATTAGTTAATTCTTTTTTCAATGAAAGTATTTCCTCATTGTATGCTTTGGAATCAGAATTCTTTTTAGCAGAAAGTTCTGTTTCTGTCTGCAATATTTTATCTTTGATTCGTTTTTCATTTTCAAGAGAATCTCTGACCCGTTTATCCCATCCCTGAATAGTCAACACTAATGAATTGAATTCATTATCAAAATATGTCATTAATCCTTCCATAGGTATAACATAGCTAACAGCGTTTACAGTTAATGTTGATTTTTCAATGAGATCTTTGTTGCCGTATCCTGTATTAATTTTTTCTTTTGATGATCCTTCTTGTGATTCCGATTGTTTTATTGGCGGCTGTTTTGAATTTTCATTTGTTGAAACAGCTGCAGATTGTGTTGCAGTGCTTGTTGTCTCTGTATATGTCGGGTTAACAGCTTTTGTTGTATTGCTTGATAATATAAATGCACTGGAATTGATTTGTTTTATTTTTGCAAGATATTTCATTGATTCATCTTCTGTTGAAAAACTTATATAGCTAACCTGCCATTCACCTGCGTCATTCTTCCCAACTACTTCAGCAGTTGTTGTACCCATTACTTTCATTTTACTAACTGCAACATCTGCTTCCTGAACAGTTTTATATGAACCTGCAATGACATAATATTTTTTTTCTGTGACGGGTATTTCATTAACAGAAGGTGCCACTGTTGCAGCCGGTGTTACTGGTGTTACTGCTGCTGGCGTTGTTGTGGTTGAAGGTGGTGTGTTTGTAGTTGTGGCAATTGGTGCTGCTATGGCTGATACTGTTGAAGTTGATTTGGCTACAGTTTGGTTTGTTGCAGATGTTGTATTTGGTGTTGTAGCTGTTTGTGTTGCTCCGGTTTGCTTTTCAAATGCAATTTCCATGGCTTCAATAACAGCGGAAGAAACATCTTCATTTGACAAAACCTTTATGGAATCGACACTCATATTAAAATTCACCTTTGAATTATTTATTTCATCTATTATCAGATCATCAGAAAGCTTTGCTTTTACCATCTTTACAATGGTATGATTAGTGAGAGTTTCAGTAGTTTGTGCGCATAAATAGTTTACGGCAAACAATGTGATGACTAAAACAATTACTAATTTTTTCATATTCGTTTAAATTTATTTTTTTTCAAAAATCCACGCAGAAGGATTTATTGTTTGCTTAATGTTGATCAGTGCTTTTGCAGCCTCCTCATTCGTTGCATAACTTTTATATGCAATCCTATAACTACCATATTCATTTTTGCCAACTATTTCTGCATCTGGAAATCCCTGGCTTTTTAAACCAGCTATAGCATCATTTGCCTGTTGTTCGGTTGGACATGAACGGGCAATAATATAAAAATTCTTGACAGTGGTATTTTTAGTGTTTGAAGTAGTATTATTTTGTGCGGCTTGATTGGCTGTTGTTAAATTATTTCCATTTGAGCTACTGTCGGTTTTGCTTTTCATAGCGTTTTTCATTGCCTTTATAACAGGGGATGAAACATTCTGGCTTGATAAAGATATTATAGAATCTATGCTTGTATTAAAATTCACAATGGAACTATTGATAACATTTATTATTAAATCATCAGAAAGATTTGATTTTACCATTTTGATGACACTGGAATTAGTGAGTATTTCGGCTGTTGGTTTATCCTTTGTAATAGGCGTCTCGGTATGTGTTTCGGTTGTTTGCTTATCAGATACAACAGCCTCTATTGGCTGTTTCATTGATGCTATTATAGTTTCAATACCCATTATTCTTACTAAAAATTTCTTCTCGGGATTAAAAACCATAAGCCCTCCAGCGAAGAAACGCAAAGTTCCTCCTAACTTTTTTGTAATTATTACAACACTTGTATCTTTTAACGCATATACCGCGCTGTCAGTTGAAAAGTAAATCCTGTTGTTTGAACCATCTACAGCTATTGATTTTATTCCTTTGTTCTTTGGTAATGCAGCTAGCGCCTTCAACTGTTTGCTTTTTAGATTATAATTAAACACTCCATTTTCTGTGGCAAACAAAATAGAATTATTCATCTCAACTGCGGATTGTATAGGTGCCGGAACATCAAACAACTTGGCATATTTGCCCCCTTTAGCTATCATATAAAGTGCATGTTGTTTCACGTCTTTATTACGGTCGTATACATACATTACATATTTACCGGCACTTATTCCCATTCCTTCATTTGGCAATTTAAAGAGTTTTGATAAATAACCCAGAGAATCCATGCCACAAAGGTCATTGTTAATTATAGCCATTAAAAGGCTGTCAGGTGTATAAGCAAATGAACTGATATTGCCATCTGCTTTTTTCCCAATCGGCGTTACCCCCCCCCAACCCAGTAAAAAGAATTGATCATTTGTGGAAATCAAAATGAGGTGTTTGGAAGTTATGTCAATAGAATTAATAAATCTTGCATCGAGGTGAATGTCGTTAAGCAGTTTACTACTCAATAATATTTCAAAATGTAATGAGTCGTTTTTGATCTCTGAACCACTCGCCATAGATATCCAAATCGCAGATAGAAGGAATATTATTTTTTTTATTATATGCATTGTATTTACAGATAATTTTTAATGAAAAATTCCCCAACCTTTCATCAGATATTTTCCTATTTTCATACCTGTTTCATAATCTTTTCCCGCACCTGCACCAAGACAGGCGATTGCTGTTTGCTGGCCAGCACTATTAAGACCATGCATTGCTGCGCCAGCCACTTCATTGGTCACGGCATTAACCGCTGTTTGTTTTGTTGTTTTCCAGAGAAGCGAACTCAGATCCCAATCGTCAGCTGAAGCATTTCCATTAACAGCGTTTGGCAAATTTGGAACGATATTCCCTATAAGATTTGTTTCCCAATCTTTTATTAATCCCTGTAAAGGGCTGAGGGGTATTTGCCCTTCAGCAAAAGAAATTGCATTTTGAGTGATATTCGTTCCGGTAGAACCATCTGCATTAATGCCATTATTGGCGGATATTGGATTTGTGTTAAGTCCATTTTCTTGCATCCACTTTGCTTCAGCAGCATCGTCTTTTTCGCTATGAGTCAGTTGAACAATACCTTGTTTATCACTAAAATCATCTGTCTTTGTTTCTTTGTCTGGAGTATTGGCAGGAGCAGGAGTAACAGGTGCGGAGGCGGGATTAAAGGAGGCGGATTGACCAAAGTAAAACTTGTCAAAATCAAAGTCGCCTGTTAAAGGTATCTGCATGGCATTAACGTTACCATACAAATCTTGAAACCGTTTATATTCAGTTCCCCATTCCTCTAAAGCGTCGCTTTGATCTGTGTTAAAAAAAGGCTTGCCATGATAATCTCCATCAATATCAATGCCTCCAGGGTCTAATTGGAAAGGCAAAACAATAGCTGAACCGCTAGAATTACTGCCGGAGCCATTGCTGACTGGTGTGCATACGGCCGGTGGGATAACATTGCAATTACAAAGGCAGCTATTTTTTACACCATTGTTATAATCTATCCAAGTAGCTCCACAAGCTTCTAATGCGTTTGAACTCGAATAACATCCTGTTGGTTGAATTTGTGAGTGGCATGGAATGGCAAGAATTATCAATAATACGATTATTATTGTATACTTTATTATTGATAGCTGGTTCTTCATTATAAAATTATTTGATAATTTTTTTTAATGTGGATTCTAAAAATCCATTAAATATTTTTAAAAGTTGATAAATTTACAAAAATAATTTCACGCAATTACGATAGAAATCCAATAAAATAAAAATAAAACGGAAGAATATACCCTCTAAAATTAAGAGTTGCCCGTTAGATTAGAAAAGGAGATCTTTGAGTCTTGCTTGAACCAAGGTGTTTATAATGGCCTCGAAATTAAAATCCGTAAAGAATAATTTTTTTATTTTGATTCCTGTCTTTTCAAATTGACTGTTTTTAAATATTTATCTATAAGCTTCTTTTTAAATAAGGCTATTTAAAATTCACCTTATCAAATAAGTATTAATAGAGTTTTGTTATTGTTTTTTTTATTTAATCCGTAATTATTTTAATGCAAGTAATTCATCAATATCATCAGAACTCTTGATTTTCCGTGGACTTATTCTCAT
>Ga0224523_1001254_pt1 | contig 11075 bp, 8 predicted proteins | sample CFST50metaG_FD_182732 | JGI IMG/M metagenome (GOLD analysis project Ga0224523, IMG submission 182732) | Peat soil microbial communities from Stordalen Mire, Sweden - C.F.S.T50 | ecosystem: Environmental > Terrestrial > Soil > Wetlands > Peat | place: Sweden: Norrbotten County, Stordalen Mire...
GAAAATAATAATGGCAGTGAAGTCAAATTTACGTTGCCAATATCTGCCAAAATTGTTAATAAAATCAATAATTAATTAAAAAGTCAAATCCCGATTTTATTTTTACTTTTAGAGCTCAAACTAAATGACCATGGTTCAGAGCACGGAAGAGCATTTTATGAAAGCTGCCATTGTTGAGGCCATCAAAGCATTTGATAAACACGAGGTTCCAGTTGGTGCAGTCGTTGTTTGTAACAATATAATTATTGCCAGGGCTCATAATCTTACTGAAACATTGAAGGATCCGACAGCTCATGCCGAGATGCAGGCAATAACTGCCGCCACAAACTGGCTTGGAGGCAAATATCTTGAAGATTGTACTATTTATGTTACCCTCGAACCATGTGCCATGTGTGCGGGAGCCATCGGATGGAGTCAGGCTAAGGCTCTTGTCTTTGGAGCTACAGATGAAAAGAAAGGATACAGCACCATATCCGATTCATTACTACACCCTAAAACCAGCGTAGTATCCGGAATACTTGAGAAAGAGTGCAGAGAATTGCTTATAAAGTTTTTCAAAAGAAAAAGATAACTGTCATGGCCACACCATGACGTGGCCCTACATAATAATATCCATAAATGTAGGGTCATGCCATGGCATGACTCTATGAAGTCCAAAAAAAGAACTAATTTTATATAAAATCTTTCCAATGACATTCGATAACAGCAAGACAATTATTAGTCTGAGAATAAAACTATTTGCAGCAACTATTGTGTTATTGGCCTACCTGGCAATGGCATATGTAATCAGGATGATTAAATTTCCGTTCTTTGGTATGAACGATACTGCCTGGACAATAATCCTTACTGGAATCTGGATCATTCTTGCTTTCATGCCGATGGTTCTTAATTATCAGTTTTTCAGTTACTCAGATGAAGGAGATTGCATAATCATAAGATACTTTACAGCAGGAATAGTTGGAGGCAAGAAGAACTCTGTTGAAATAAACAAAATCACATTCTCAGGATTCAAGATTAAAAGCAGTTTTTTTGGATTCATTCAAAGCCTTGTCCTTTTCCAGAAAGTTCAGGGAGGTGTTGCTACTTATCCACCGGTTTATATCAGTGCCCTTTCGAAGGAGGAGAAGGCAAAAGTCATAAAATCGTTAAATCTGTACGCTCCTGCTTTGTGAAGGTTATCATCTGATAACATGAGATTTATCATTTTTAATGACTATAAAAAATCTCAATTTTGACTCACTCATATTTGAACTAAATCATAACTAAAAATTAAAATAATGAATGTGGATAAAATCATGAACAACCTCGAGAAAAAACATCCCGGTGAGGTTGAGTATTTACAGGCAGTAAGAGAAGTACTGGAGTCAATCGAAGAGGTTTATAATGAAAACCCTCAGTTTGAATCCGCTAATATTATTGAGCGTATTATTGAACCGGACCGTGCTGTTACTTTTAAAGTTCCATGGGTTGATGATGAAGGAAATGTAAAAGTAAATCTTGGTTACCGTATTCAGTTCAATAATGCCATAGGCCCTTACAAAGGAGGCCTGCGCTTCCACCCCAGCGTTAACCTTTCAATTCTTAAGTTCCTCGGATTTGAGCAGATCTTCAAGAATGCACTTACAACTCTTCCTATGGGAGGAGCTAAAGGAGGTTCCGATTTCGATCCGAAGGGAAAATCAAATGCCGAAGTAATGCGTTTCTGCCAGTCGTTTATGCTTGAACTTTGGAAATACATCGGCCCGGAAACTGATGTTCCTGCAGGTGATATTGGGGTTGGCGGCCGTGAAATTGGTTTCTTGTACGGAATGTACAAGAGACTTTCCGGAGAACATACAGGAGTTCTGACCGGGAAAGGCAGTAATTGGGGAGGTTCATTGGTTCGTCCAGAAGCAACCGGCTTTGGTTGCGTATATTTTGCCAAAGAGATGCTGGCCACAAGAGGAGAATCATTCAAAGGAAAAATAGTGGCAATAAGCGGTTTTGGTAATGTTGCATGGGGCGCCGCCCTTAAGGCAACTGAATTAGGCGGGAAAGTTGTTACTATCTCCGGTCCTGATGGCTATGTATATGACCCGGAAGGTATTTCAGGGAAGAAAATAGAATATATGCTTGAGCTTCGTGCTTCAAATGAAGATATTGTTAAACCATATTCCTATGCATTTGAAGGTGTTGAATTTCATGAAGGGAAGCATCCATGGGAAGTCAAAGTAGACATTGCTCTCCCATGTGCAACGCAGAATGAACTGACCGGCGAAGATGCTCAGAAGCTGATTAATAATGGTTGTATTTGTATCTGTGAAGGTGCAAACATGCCAAGCACACCTGAAGCAGTTGAGATAATTCAGAAAAATGGATTGCTTTTTGCCCCGGGTAAAGCATCAAATGCCGGAGGTGTTGCTACATCGGGACTGGAAATGACCCAAAACTCTATGAAGCTTCGCTGGAACAGGCAGGAAGTGGATGACAGACTGCATGAGATCATGTGTAATATCCACGGCCAGTGCGTAAGTCATGGCAAAAGGAAAGATGGCTATATCGATTATGTAAAAGGTGCCAATATTGCAGGATTCCTTAAAGTTGCCAATTCAATGCTTGATATGGGTGTGATCTAAAACAGGTGTGAGATGTGAGGCAAAGGTTAAGGTTAAGGACAAGCAACTAGTACCAAGCAACAAGCAACATTTTGAATATTAAAATATTTTTAAGAAAGAGAAGAGCTGGTTATAAGGCTCTTTTTTTTATATTTGCTTGTCTCAATTTCTTGTGCTATGTCAGAGGTATCGCTTAAGCATAAAATTGCTTTAGGTCTTATACCGCGTATCGGCGATATTAACGCCAGAAAGCTGGTATCGTTTTTTGGCAGCGTTGAAGCCATATTTCATGAATCATACAGAAACCTCATCAAAATCCCGGGAATCGGATCAGGTATTGCAAAATATATAAGTGACAAAACTTATCTTGATACTGCTGAAAAAGAGGCTGAATATGTTACAAAGAACAATATCACAACTCACTTTTATCTCGATAATGATTACCCTTTCAGACTCCGTCAATGTGACGATTCGCCTGTAGTGTTTTTCTTTAAGGGCAACTGTAGTCTCGATGCCGCAAAGATTTTAAGTGTGGTGGGGACGCGTAATGCCACAACAAGGGGAAGAGAATTATGTGAAAAGATCATTGAAGGGCTTGCAATTGGTCATCCTGATCTTATTATCGTAAGCGGTCTGGCTTACGGAATTGATATCGCTTCCCACAAAGCAGCGCTGGCCAATAACCTGCAAACAATTGGAGTACTGGCACATGGATTTAAAACTACATATCCTGCTATTCATTCTTCAACTGCAAAGGTCATTGTGAATAAAGGCGGGCTCGTTACCGACTTCCTTTCAGATGCACTTCCTGAGCGGAACAATTTCCTGAAAAGAAACCGGATAATTGCAGGTCTGTCTGATGCCACTCTTGTTGTCGAATCAGGAATTAAAGGTGGAGCGCTGATAACCGCAGATATTGCCAACTCATATAACCGTGATGTATTTGCTGTTCCGGGGCGGCCGGATGATCAATGGTCAGCCGGTTGCAACAGCCTGATCAAAAGTAATAAAGCGTCACTTACCGAATGTTCTGATGATATTGAGTACTTTCTTAACTGGAAACCTGAAAAGTCAAAACCCGATGTACAAAGAACCCTTTTTTCCGACCTTGATGAGAATGAGAAGATCATCTTTGAATTGATTTCAAAACAGGGGGAACTAAATATTGATACAATTTGCAGGGCGCTTGATATACAGGTTAATAAATTATCATCTCTCCTTCTTCAGATGGAGTTCAAAGGATTATTAAAGTGTTCTCCGGGGAACTTATATCGAATAAGCTGAATTTATTTTAACTTGCTTAATTCCAAAAAAAATAATAATTTGGAAATATTAAATCTAATAAATTCCGACTTCCATGAAAAACACTTTAAAAATCTTATCAGTTTTAATACTGATCTCAGCAAATCCTATTCAGTCTCAATCTTTAGATGACGTTCTTAAACAGCATTTTTCTGCCATAGGACAGGACAAACTTTTAAAAGTTAATACCCAAAAAGCTACTGGGAAAATAATCCAAAACGGTGTCGAAATTCCATTTACTCAACTCGCAAAGCGACCGGATAAAGTGCGTGTTGAAGGTACTTTTCAGGCTTTAACCTTTGTTCAGACATATAATGGGAAAGAGGGATGGTCTGTGAATCCATTTGCAGGAGCAACTGATCCGCAGCCAATGTCTGAAGATGCTCTTAAATCCATGAAGTATCAGTCCGATATAGATGGAATGCTATGGAACTGGAAGGAAAAAGGGTATACCGTAACTCTTGACGGGAAAGAAGATATGGAAGGAACATCCTGTTATAAAATTAAAGTCATAACTAAAGATGATGATTCCTTTGTTTTTTACATTGATTCTGATTCATATATTATGATCCGGTCAAATACAAAGATCAAAGTAATGGGAAATGAAAGCGAATCAGATACTTATTATAGCAACTACATTCAGGTTGAAGGAATCGCTGTCCCGGGCAAAATCGAAACTAAGATGAATGGACAATTGACTGGAACCATAGTGATAGATAAGGTCGAATTAAATATCGATCTCGCTGACAGCCTGTTTGAGAAACCAACAAAATAAATTTTTAACTGGAATTAATACTATCTTCTTCAGATTATGAACCTTAAATATCTCAATTTAGCTTTTATCTTCCTGGCATGTATGTCAGGTCTTAAAGGTCAGGTTACCGAAGCCACTTTTGGTGACATTGAGGGCAGGCAAATAGGTCCTGCCAGGATGAGCGGACGTATCTCCTGTATTGACGCTGAAAATAAAAACCCCAATATTCTATGGGTTGGCGCTGCAGGTGGTGGAGTCTGGAAATCAATTAACCAGGGAACGACTTTCAAATCCATGTTCGATGAGTACAGCCAGTCAATTGGCACAATTGCAATTGACCAGCATCATCCGGATACTGTTTGGGTTGGGACCGGAGAAGTATGGGTCCGAAATAGTGTTTCAATCGGAACAGGGATCTATCGAACTAAAAATGGAGGAGAAAAATGGGAATTTATGGGTTTGCCTAAGAGTGAACATATAGGTCGTATAATTATCGATCCATCCAATCCCGATATTATATATGCTGCTGTTCTGGGTGCATTGTGGGGAGATAGTGAGGAAAGGGGTGTTTATAAAACTACTGACGGTGGAAAGTCATGGACCAGGTTGTTATATGTGAATCCCTCAACTGGTTGCGCAGATATGGTTATGGATCCTGAAAATCCGTCACTGCTGTTTGCCTCTATGTGGGATTTCAGGCGTCAGGCTTACACTTTCAGATCCGGAGGTCCCGGAAGCGGGCTTTATAAATCTACTGACGGAGGTATAACATGGAATAAAATTCAAAACGGATTGCCTACAGGAACTTTGGGCAGAATCGCATTGGCTATCTCACAGGTCAAACCTCATTACCTTTACGCACTTATTGAAGCTGAAAAGTCAGCTCTATATCGTTCATCGGACCTTGGATCATCATGGGAAAAAATGAGCGATCAGGTAATGATGGGAGACAGACCATTTTACTTTAGTTTACTTGTAACTGACCCAAAAGAACCTGAACGTATTTATAAACCGGGAACCTCTTTATGGGTCAGCTCAAACGGAGGTAAACTGTTCCAGAGCCCATCAGTAAATGGAGGCAAATATCATAGTGATACTCATTCACTCTGGATAAGTCCTGTTGATAATCGTCTTCTATACCTTGGAACAGATGGTGGGGTATACATTTCAGCGGATAAAGGAAATACCTGGCGATTTGTTCAGTGTCTGCCGGTATCACAATTTTACCATGTCAGTGTCGATAATAAGGATCCATACAATGTATTTGGAGGGTTACAGGATAATGGATCGTGGATGGGCCCTTCAACTAAAACAGGAGGAATAAGGAACTCTGATTGGAAAAACATCGGCTATGGAGATGGCTTTTACGCCTATGGGGATATTACAGATCCTGATATTACTTATTCACAATACCAGGGAGGAAGGATTAACCGGACAAACCAGCGGACAGGAGAAAGCAAATATCTCAAACCATTCCCTGAAACAGGCACTGAATCTCTCAGATTCAACTGGAATACGCCGACTGTATTCGGTAAGAAATCAGGATATCTTTATGTCGGAGCCCAATATCTGTTCCGATCCAAAGATAAGGGAGATTCATTTGAAAGGATCTCATCTGATCTTACCACCAATGATCCACAACGACAGAATCAGGAGAAATCGGGAGGGCTGATTATAGATAACAGCACCGCTGAAAACAACACTACAATTTTTTCTATCTGCGAATCTCCTCTTGACGAGAATATCATTTGGGTGGGTACCGACGACGGAAATATCCAGCTTACTTCAGACGGAGGAAAGAGCTGGTCAAAACTCAACAGTACAATCGTGGGACTACCTCCTCTGGCTTTTATTTCACATATTGATGCTGATAATACTAACAAAAGTGCTGCCTGGGTAACAGTTGATGCTCATCGTAATGGCGATATGAATCCATATGTTTATTACACAGGTGACTTTGGTAAAACATGGAACGCACTGGCAACTAATGAGATCTCAGGCTATTGCCATGTAATAAAGCAAGATCCTGTCAATCCAGACATTATATATCTCGGTACTGAAACTGGGCTTTTTATCAGTTTTGATCATGGCAAGCTTTGGGTAAGATTCAAAAACAAAGTTCCCCGGACAGGCATTTATGATATGGCTTTTCAAGACAAACAAAATGATCTGGTTCTTGCAACGCACGGAAGAGGAATTATTATCATTGATGACCTCACACCTCTTCGCCACTTTAATCAGTCTGTTCTGGAACAGGAGTTTGCTTTTTTGCCAGTTCGTCCATACTATTTCCCATCCGAAATTAATACCCAGGATTATCCTGGCGATGCTGAATTCTCCGGATCAGGTCAAACTACCTCCGCTACTATCTGTTATTATCTCAAAAAAAGACATACGTTCGGTGAAATGTATATTAATGTATATGATTCCACCGGGAAGTTTATGAAAAAACTTCCTGCAGGAAACCGCAAAGGCATTAATATTGTACAGTTATCCACCGTGATGGACCCTCCAAAAGTTCCGAAATCTCCTAATATCCTGGATGATGCAGCCTTTGGTCCTAAGTATGTATCTGGTATATATACTTTAAAGCTGGTAAAAGGAACAGAGACATTTACAACATATTTCAAACTGAATGATAACCCCGAAATGAATCATACTTTTGAGGACCGTAAGCTTCAGAGGGAAACACTTATGAAAGCTTATAATCTTCTGGAGGAGCTTGCTTCAGTTGACCAACAGATATTAGATACCCGTGATACGCTTAAAATAAAAATAACCGCTGCTAAACGCTCTGAACTGAAAAAAATGCAAACACAAATTGCTGTTTGCGAAAAACTACATGAACAAATCTCTGCAACTCAATCTGGTGAAGGCGGAATAACAGGACAGGTAAGGCTGCGTGAAAATATTGCTGAAATTTACAGTGCTGTGGCAGGTTACCCCGGGAAACCCACAAACCTTCAAATAAAAGCATTGGAGAATTATGATAATCAGGTAAAAGATTTTGCAGCCAGAATTAAAATAATTAAAAAGAATGATATACCAAAGTAAACCAAGCTTTTAACCGAAGACCCATAAAAGAAAAATATAAGTAACACAAAGGGAAAATGAACAGATAGATAACTTTTGAGACACCCTCTTTTATTTTAATTTTCCTTAGCAAAAACCCGATAATTATTTTATCAAATTCTCTTCCCCTTTTTATTAGTATAAAATCAGTCAGACTTATTATTAGCTGATAATAAAATAATATATGCCATTGTTTTTATACTTTTATACCTCCAATTAATCTTTTAACTAAAACTTTTTGTTATGGATCCAAGAGTACAACAATTCATGGCCATGATCAAAGCCAGAAATCCTGGTGAGAATGAGTTCCATCAGGCCGTTCAGGAGGTTGCAGAATCCCTGATTCCTTTTATTGAAGAAAATCCCAAGTATAAACATGCAAAAATTCTGGAAAGGATTGCAGAGCCTGAAAGGACAATAATCTTCAGGGTGCCATGGTTAGATGATAAGGGTGAAGTTCAGATAAACCGGGGCTTCAGAATCGAGATGAACAGTGCTATCGGCCCATACAAAGGAGGGCTGAGACTTCATCCAACTGTTAACCTGGGGATACTTAAATTTCTTGCTTTTGAACAGGTTTTTAAAAATAGCCTTACAACTTTGCCGATGGGCGGAGGAAAAGGCGGTTCTGATTTTGATCCAAAAGGAAAGTCGGATAATGAAGTGATGAGATTCTGCCAGAGTTTCATGTCGGAACTTTTTCGTCATATCGGCGCCGATACTGATGTTCCTGCTGGTGATATTGGAGTAGGTGGACGCGAAATTGGATTTCTTTTTGGCCAGTATAAAAGACTGAAGAATGAATTCACCGGTGTTCTTACCGGGAAAGGTATCGAATGGGGTGGTTCTCTTATACGTCCTGAAGCTACAGGGTATGGAGCAACATATTTTGCACAGGAGATGCTTTCCACTCGCGGGGACAGTTTAAAAGGGAAAATCGTATCCATTTCCGGATCAGGCAATGTAGCCCAGTTCGCAACTGAGAAAGTCACAGAGCTTGGAGGAAAAGTAGTAACCTCTTCCGATTCGAACGGCTTTATCTGCGATCCTAAAGGCATTGACGCTGAAAAACTTAGTTTCATTATGGAGCTGAAAAATATCAGGAGGGGCAGGATAAAAGAGTATGCTGAAAAATATGGAGTTGAATACTTTGAAGGGAAAAGGCCATGGATAATTAAATGCGATATAGCTATGCCATGTGCAACACAGAATGAAATAAATGAGGAGGAGGCTAAATTACTGGTTAAGAACGGGTGTAATTGCATATCGGAAGGATCTAACATGCCTTCCACACCTGAAGCTGTGGAGGTATTTCTTAATGCTCAAATCCTTTATGGTCCGGGAAAAGCAGCCAATGCAGGAGGTGTTGCCACATCAGGACTTGAAATGACACAAAACTCAATGAGATTACCCTGGTCGCGAGAGGAGGTTGATGAGAAGCTTCAGACGATTATGAAGAACATTCATAAGACGTGTGTTAAGTATGGCACAAAAGACAGTGGCTTTATAAACTATGTAGATGGCGCCAATATCGGTGGTTTTGTAAAAGTGGCAAATGCCATGATTGCTCAGGGGGTTGTTTAATGCAGTTTATTGATACTCATACACATCTCTATCTTTCGGAATTCGATACCGACAGGGATGAAGTGGTAAACAGGGCGATAGCTAATGGTATTTCAAAAATGCTGTTACCTAACATAGATACAGGATCTGTTGACCAGATGCTTTCTGCAGTGAACAGGTACCCTGGTATCTGCTATCCCATGACAGGACTTCATCCCACATCGGTTAAAGAGGATTGTCTTTCCCAACTGGATAAACTTGAAAACCTGAATACAAAACACAAATTTGTTGCTATCGGGGAAATTGGTATCGATCTTTATTGGGATAAAACATACCTGAAAGAACAGATAATTGTGTTCAGAAGACAACTTGCATTTGCGTTGGATAACCGATTACCTGTTGTGATACACTCCAGGGAAGCATTTCCTGAAGTTTTTTATGTTCTGGATGAGTTTAAAGGATGTGAACTAAAGGGAGTTTTTCACGCCTTTTCCGGCAGTATCAGAGATGCGGAAAGGGCTATAAATATGGGATTTAAGCTCGGGATTGGCGGCATTGTGACTTTTAAGAACTCCGGTCTGGATAAAATTATCAAAGAGACCGGACCTGAGAGTCTCATTCTGGAAACGGATTCTCCCTATCTTGCACCGGCACCTTACAGGGGAAAACGGAATGAGAGTTCTTATATTTGCATCATAAATAAAAAACTGGCCGATATATTTGGAATTGGAGAAGAAGAGATAGCATCTGTTACTTATTCAAATTCGGCCGCTCTTTTCAATCTTTAATTGAAAAAATGAAAAATAAAAAGGAAATCTCAATACTTATCATTTATACCGGGGGAACCATCGGAATGGTTTACGATCCTCATACCGGATCTCTCGTACCAATTGACTTCCGGCACATTTCAGATCATGTCCCGGAGCTTCGGAAATTTGGTTATGATCTTCATTCGATATCCTTTGATCCGGTGAAAGATTCTTCAAATATTGATCCCGGAGTTTGGGTTAAAATGGCAGAGATAATTGAAGAAAGCTATGACGATTTTGATGGATTTGTGATACTGCATGGCACTGATACAATGGCATACACTGCATCTGCACTGAGTTTTATGCTTGAGAACCTTGGAAAACCTGTTATTCTTACCGGTTCACAATTGCCGATAGGTCTTTTGCGTACAGACGGGAGGGAAAATCTTATTACTGCCATTGAGATAGCCGCCGCTATGGAAAATGGTTTTCCGACTGTTCCGGAGGTTTGTATTTTCTTCGATAATAAGCTAACCCGTGGTAACCGTACGACCAAGATGAGCGCTGAGCATTTCGATGCATTCTATTCTCCGAATTATCATACCCTTGCTGAAGTTGGCTTACATTTAAAGTATTATAATAATCTTATAAATTATCCCGATAAAGAAAAGAAACTAATTGTTCATAAAGGATTTGATACTAATGTTGCAATTCTTAAACTATTCCCCGGGATTAACAGAAAACTTGTAAATGCAATTACCAGAACTGAGGGATTACGCGGACTTATTATTGAAACATATGGTTCGGGTAATGCACCAACCTATCAATGGTTTTTAGATGATCTGAAACAATTTATTGACAAAGGTGGAATAATATTAAATGTTACCCAGTGTCATGGGGGAAGTGTTGAGATGGGGTTGTATGAGACCAGTCGTCAGATGCTTGCTGCAGGTGTAGTTAGCGGAAAAGACATTACTTCAGAGGCATCTGTGACCAAACTTATGTATCTTCTCGGGAGGTATTCATCCGGGGCTGAAGTAG
>Ga0224523_1001256_pt1 | contig 11073 bp, 9 predicted proteins | sample CFST50metaG_FD_182732 | JGI IMG/M metagenome (GOLD analysis project Ga0224523, IMG submission 182732) | Peat soil microbial communities from Stordalen Mire, Sweden - C.F.S.T50 | ecosystem: Environmental > Terrestrial > Soil > Wetlands > Peat | place: Sweden: Norrbotten County, Stordalen Mire...
GTAAAGATGTGATCAACCAACTGGAGAAACTGCCGACAGTTGTAAAAAATAATTTTGAAAAGATAACTGAAAAAATTCCATCCACTGGAATTCGTTTCTATTCGCCAAAAAGCGAATGTTTAGAAGTTTCGTTCGAAAGAACAAATAAAAATAATATATCTGGGTTTGTCTGCAAACGCAGGTATTTTGATGAAGCTCTTCTAAATTCACTGAAAGAATTTCCAAATATAAAATTATTTGAAAGCTGCGAAATTAAAGACATTCGTATTGATAATAAAGGTGTTTCTGTTTTTTCTGAAAATATTTCTTTTCAATCAAAAATTTTAGTTGGTGCGGATGGTGCGAATTCCTTTGTTGCGAAAAAACTTTGCGACATTGAAAAAGATAAAAGTTCCCACTGCCTTGGTTTACGAGGATATTATGAAAATGTAAAAGGTTTTCATCCCGGAAATTTTATTGAACTTCATTTTTATAATGAAGTGTTGCCAGGCTATATCTGGATATTCCCGATGGCAAATAATATCGCAAATGTTGGAATAGGAATGCTTTCAAAAGATGTTTCAGAACGAAAGATAAATTTAAAAAGTCACCTGGAAAAATTCATCAATGAACATCCAACTATTTCTCCCCGATTTAAAGAAGCAAAACAAACTGGAAAATTTGAAGCTTACGGAATACCGCTGGGGGCAAAGAAAAGAAAAATTTCAGGAGAACGATTTTTACTTTCCGGTGATGCTGCATCATTGGTGGATCCTTTTACAGGCGAAGGCGTGGGCAATGCCTTGCGCAGCGGCAGAGTAGCCGCAGAGCATATTTCAAAATGTTTTGCAAAAAATAATTTCTCTGAAAAATTTAATGTTGAATACGATAAAGAAATATATCGCAGGATGTGGAATGAATTAAAATTAAGTCACACTATGCAAAGACTTTTTAAACATCCACGACTTATCAATTATGGAGTAAGCAAAGCAAACCGTAATGAAAATTTTAAAGAACTTATTGCCGATGCCATGCAAAATGCCGATGTAAAAAAACGCTTTCTCAAACCATTTCTTTTTTATAAAACGTTTCTTCGATAATTTCAATTTAATATTAATTGTCCTTCTCAAAATACTTTCTATTTTTACGGCAAAATAAAATCACTTGAGCAGCAATAAATATTTTCGTAAAAAATCAATAGCGCATATTCTCCGTCATGCTGATGATAATTTAGGAGAAAATATGGGCATGAAAAAAAACCTTAATGTCCGCGATCTTACGGCATTTGGGATAGCCGCTATTATCGGCGCTGGAATTTTCAGCACGATAGGAACCGCTGCATCACACGGCGGACCTGCTGTTTCATTGCTATTTGTTTTTACAGCTGTAGCTTGCGGTTTCTCTGCTTTATGTTATGCCGAATTTGCTTCGCGCATTCCCATCAGCGGAAGCGCTTACACGTACGCGTATGCAAGCTTTGGCGAACTCATTGCCTGGATAATTGGCTGGGACTTAATTATGGAATATGCTGTAGGAAATATCGCCGTTGCCATTTCCTGGTCCGATTATTTTACAGGACTATTGCATGGTCTTGGAATGAATATTCCTGAATACCTGTCCACTGATTTTCTTACAGCTTCACGCGGTTTCAAAGAAGTAACGGCTCAACTGGCAGCGGGCACTCATTTTGCAGATATTACACCGGCATTGAAAGGAGCATACAATGCCTGGATACATGCACCGATGATCGGCGAGGTTCGCTTTATTGCCAATATTCCGGCTTTTGGTATTGTTGCTTTTATCACAGCGCTTGTTTATGTCGGGATACACGAAACAAAGATCGCAAGCAACCTCATGGTGCTTCTGAAAGTGTTTATTCTATTGGTCGTCATCGCTGTCGGTTCATTTTATGTTACACCGACGAATTGGTCACCTTTCGCGCCAAACGGGATGGGCGGCGTTTTGCGTGGAGTATCGGGTGTTTTCTTTGCATACATCGGGTTTGATGCCATTTCTACAACTGCCGAAGAATGTAAGAATCCGCAAAAAGACTTACCCCGGGCTATGATGTATGCCCTTGTGATTTGTACTGTTTTATACATCGCCATAAGTCTTGTTTTAACAGGAATGGTGAACTATTCAGAATTAGCAGTTGGTGATCCTTTAGCATATGTTTTTGAAAAATTACATTTAACACAACTTTCGGGAATTATTTCTGTGAGCGCAATCATAGCAATGGCAAGCGTTTTATTGGTTTTTCAATTAGGACAGCCGCGAATATGGATGAGCATGAGCCGCGACGGATTACTTCCACCTAAATTTTCAAAACTCCACAAGCGCTTCAAGACACCAGCATTTTCAACTATTGTAGCAGGTGTGCTTGTTGCAATTCCAACATTATTTTTAAATTTAACTGAAGTTACAGACCTGACAAGCATCGGAACATTGTTCGCATTTATACTGGTATGCGGTGGTGTTTTGCTTGTTGAAAAAGACAAAGATGAAGCAACGCGCAAAGGCTTCAAGCTTCCTTATTACAATAGCAGAAAATTTTTACCGACAATTGTTGCCGTTGTTATTGCAATGACTTTATATTTTAATTATGATGGCGTTATTCATTTTTTCAGCAGTACCAGCGCCGAAGATCCATCGCTTTCCTTTTGGGAAGTTTTCAAAAATAAAATTCCAATGTATGGATTCATTATAATTTCTGTTGTTTTGGTTTATCTTGCAATCAGAAAAAAATTATCATTGATTCCTATCCTTGGTTTGCTTACTAATTTATATTTGATAACCGAACTTGGCATCACAAACTGGCTGCGTTTTCTGATATGGCTGATCGTAGGGCTTACACTGTATTTCACTTATGGTAACAAACACAGTAAACTGAAAAAGGAAATTTAATTTCAGAAAACATATTTTTATTTTAAAATATTTTTATAAATGTTACGGAATTGTTTATTTGCATTCATATTCGTCATGCTGTTTCAATCAGGATATTCACAAAACATTTCCGCCTATTCCGATTACCGAGACTACTTTTATGCATTTGATAATGGTGTAAAAAAAGAACTGGATTACCGACCTATAAAATCATATAAAATAGGATGGAAATGTGTTGTGTTTGAAAATTATTCGGGAACATTGAAGATTTATTATAAAGGGGAAACGTATAAAATATTTGAAAGCGCTTTCGGAGGAATGTTTGATTATTCTGTTTCAAAACATCTTATGATTGCGAAATTAAACAACCAGATCAAAATTTTTGATAATGGAAAAATGCTCACATTATCCGGAAATGCCGGAAGTTATATGATGAGCGATAGTCTTGTTGCCTTTCAGGACCAAAATAGAAACACATTTAATGCGTATTATAAAGGGGAAATTATTCAGTTGGAAGATCTATTGGTTAGTGAGGGAATAAGCCAATTCAAGGTGGGAAGCAATATCATTGCATACATCAATGATCAAAATGAATTCAAATTATTTTATCACGGAATAATTTCGAAATTATTTATAGTTGAAAATGAACTTCAGTATGATGTTGGCCAGGATATTGTTGCTTATAACAACTATGATGATCTATCATTTAATGTATTTTATAAAAATAAAAATTATAAGATCGAAGAGAATATCCCTCTTTCGTTCATTGCCGGAAATGATTGTGTTGCTTATGTTGACAACACAGGGAAATTCAAGCTATTTAAAGATGGTAACGTTTCTACGATCAGTGAAATTCAGCCTGATTTTTACAAAGTGAAAGATGATATAATCGTTTATTCCGAGCAGAATTATTTAAAGGTATATTATAAAGATAACGATTATTTGCTGGAACATTACATCCCGGATTCATATCAGTATGATCAAAGCTCTGTAGCATATGTTGACCATATGGGAAACCTGAAATTATTTAAGGATGGAAAAAGCGAAACAATAACCAATGAAACGATAAAAAGTTTTGATCTGAATGGAAGTGTATTAAAATATACTACATGGAATGACTCCCGGTTTTATTATAACGGCATACTCTATTAAAATTGTAAAAAATCTTTTAAAATCTCTATTCATAAAATTTTTATAAATTTGTTTCAAATCAAAAACAAATACTTCAACATGAAAAAAATTATAACATTCCTGTTTTTTAGTTCTTTATTTATTTGCACGATTCACGCCCAGGATCAGGACAAAACGAAATCTATAAAAATGGGGAAAAGCGACAGGATCGTAATAAACCTTTATACCGATATTTGGAAATGCGCTGATTCAGGAATGACGGTAAGTCCGTATAGTCCTGGTTTTGATATTTACGGAATGTATGATACGCCTTTGGGAAAAAGCAAATTCAGCTTTGCTCTTGGATTGGGCTTTGGTACGGAGAACCTGCGCAGCGACGCTATGCCTAAAAGTGATACTTCGAAAACTTTTTTTGAAAAGATTCCAAGTTCTGTAAATGGCAATAAGATAAGCTATGACATCAATAAAATAACGCTTACATATATTGATATTCCTTTAGAATTGCGTTTCAGAAAAGAAAACAAAAAAGGCAAAGCCTTCAAATTTTCCATTGGAGGAAAATTAGGATACCTTGTCAATAACCATACTAAATACAAAGGCACCGACCTTACTGACGGAGATGGAAATGTAAAATACAAAATATATAACATTCCAAATATCGAATCTCTCAGATATGGTGCAACAGTGAGATTTGGCTATAGTTTCTTTAATATTTACGGATATTATTCTTTCACAAAAATCTTTAAAGAAAACAAAGGACCTCAGATGTATCCTATTTCTGTTGGTATTAGCATTACGCCTTTTTAAAGGAAATAAAATAAAGCAAACATTACAAAAGCTCCCGCAAGAAAGCCGGCATAGATCTCGGAAGGCTTGTGGGAGTTTAGTTTTAGCCTGGCATAGCCAATAACTCCGGCAAGAAAAATTACGATCATCACCTGGAAAAATAAATTAAGCGACAGGTTAAATGATAGTCCCGTAAGCAAACCAAAAACGCCGCCAATGCCGATCATGTGTGTGCTTATCTTCCACCAGAAATTTACAACAATTACAACAACTAGCAGCAATGTTGCGCCCATCATGTAAATGGTGAACATACCAGGCAGGTGAAGCTGACGGAATAAATTGTATGTAAGAAAATAAAAGATGGCAGTGATCATGTAAGGATACCCTCTTTCCCTGCGATTTTCCATCTGATAGGTTTGAATGAAACCCTGACGTTTCATCAGGTATGTGATGCTCAAAGGAAAAATGATCGTTGTAACAAACACAAATAAAATAAGCATATACTGCGCTTTTAAAACAATTTCAAAAATGAAATACGATTTCAAATTAAACAACAGCAACAGGCAATACAAAGGAAGAAAAATCGGGTGAAATAAATAAGATATAATTTTCGCAAAGCGTTCTTCCATGATTTCCGTCATTCAAAATTATCAGATTTCTTTTCTCATTCGGGCGACAGAAATATTAAGATGCTCGCGGTATTTCGCAATAGTGCGGCGTGCAATATTATATCCTTTATCATGTAATATCGTTGCAAGTTCGTCATCGGTCAATGGCTTCTTCTTGTTTTCGGTTTCAATGCAATTCTGAAGGATCTTTTTTACTTCTCTTGTTGAAACTTCTTCGCCACTGTCGGTTGACAAGGATTCAGAGAAAAAACTTTTAAGCGGGAAAGTGCCAAACGGTGTTTGAACATATTTGCTGTTCGCCACTCTTGAAATTGTACTGATATCGAGATTTACTTTTTCGGCAATATCTTTCAGGATCATAGGTTTTATAAGGGTTTCATCGCCTTCCTGAAAATATTCCTTTTGATATTCCATGATTGTATTCATGGTTTGATAAAGCGTAGCCTGCCTTTGTTTTAAAGCATCAATGAACCATTTAGCTGATTCAATCTTTTGTTTAACGAAAAGTGCAGCATCTTTTTGGTCACTGTGCTTGCTCTTATTTTTTGAGTATAGTTCAAGCATTTCCTGGTAGGTCTTGCTTACGCGAAGATCAGGAGCATTCTTTGAATTAAGATATAACTCCAAAACACCATTATTGTTTGTAATGATATAATCGGGAATAATATATTGCTGAGTCCTTGAATGGTCAATATATGTATTGCCCGGCTTAGGATTCAATTTCAAAATTTCATTCACTGCATTTTTTAAATGCTCTTCGGATATCTCATCCTTTTTCAAGATTTTATCGTAATGTTTTTTTGTGAAATCTTCAAAATGCTTTTCGATAATATGAATAGCCGTTTTTACATCTTCAGAATGTGTCTCCATTCGCTTTAGCTGGAGCAAAAGGCATTCCTGGAGGTTTCGCGCACCAATGCCCGGCGGATCGAATTCCTGGATTATGGCGAGAAGTTCTTTTAATTCGGGAAGAGTCGTATTTATATTTAAAGAAAAGGCAAGGTCATCAACCATTGCACTTAACTCGCGCTGTAAATAGCCTGAATCATCAAGGTTTCCAACAATATAAGATGCAATTTGAAATTTCCTTTCATCCATTACCCGAAGCCCCAGCTGCGAGAGAAGCTGTTCGTGAAATGTAGCTCCAACAGAATAAGGAATATCTTTTTTTTCATCATCAAGGCTGGTGTTATTGGCTACAAGCTTATATAAAGGAACTTCATCATCGTCATTTATATAATCGTCAAAAGCAAATTCATCTTCGTCATTTCTTTTTGACTCATCCTGTTCTTCGCCGTCATCATTCAGATCATCAGAAATATTATCATCCTCAAGTTCATCCGTTGTTGTTTCTTCTTCCTCCTCATCCGAACCCTCTTCCAATGCCGGATTTTCTTCAATCTCTTGTTTTATCCGTTGTTCCAAAGCAATGGTAGGGACTTCCAACAGCTTCATAAGATGTATTTGCTGTGGCGACAACTTTTGAAGGAGCCTCTGTTGTAATTTCTGGTTTAACATAGCTTTAAAATGTTTTTATATTTTCTCTGCAATTTACTTAAAATATTGTTTGAATACAAGAGATAATTATAAATTTTTCTGAACTAAAATTCGGCATTCTGTGGTGTACGAGGGAATGGTATCACATCCCTGATATTTAACATTCCTGTAACAAAAAGGATCAGTCGCTCAAAACCAAGACCAAATCCGCTATGCGGTGCCGATCCGAATTTGCGTGTTTCCAGGTACCACCACATATCTTTATCGGGAATGTTCATTTCACGAATCCTGTTCAACAATTTGTCGTAATCTTCTTCTCTTTGTGAACCACCAATGATCTCGCCTATTCGCGGGAATAACACATCCATTCCGCGAACTGTTTTACCGTCGTCATTTTGTTTCATGTAAAATGCTTTGATATCTCTTGGGTAATCAGTAAGAATAACCGGTTTGTTAAAATGTTTTTCTACAAGATATCTTTCGTGTTCAGACTGGAGGTCGCTTCCCCAAGTACAGGGAAATTCAAATTTTTGTCCTGATGCTTCAAGAATCTCTACCGCTTTTGTATATGTCAGTCTTTCGAAAGCATTATCTATAACGGATTTCAAACGATCAATCAATTCCTTGTCGTACATATTATTCAAAAATTCAAGATCGTCATAACAATTTTCCAATGCATAACGGATAAGATATTTCAGGAAATCCTCAGCCAGATCCATATTGTCCTCGATTTCATAAAAAGCCATTTCGGGTTCTATCATCCAAAACTCGGCTAAATGCCTTGGAGTATTTGAATTCTCGGCACGGAAAGTCGGACCGAAAGTATAGATAAGCGATAATGCCATAGCTCCCAGTTCTCCTTCCAGCTGACCGGAAACAGTGAGATTTGTTGCTTTGCCAAAGAAATCTTTTGTATAATCAATTCCACCTTTATCATTTTTAGGAAGATTATCCATGTCGAGAGTGGTAACACGAAACATAGCTCCGGCGCCTTCGGCATCAGAGCCTGTAACTATTGGAGTATGCAAATAATAAAAACCATTATCATTGAAATATTTGTGAATGGCATAAGCCATTGCATGACGGATCCTGAGAACAGCGCCAAATGTATTCGTGCGCGGGCGCAGATGCGCTATCTCACGAAGGAATTCAAGTGTATGTCCTTTTTTCTGTAAAGGATAAGTTTCGCTATCTGCTGTTCCATAAACTTCAATTGCACTTGCATTAATTTCAACTTTTTGCCCTGAACCCTGCGATTCTACAAGTGCTCCGGTTGCACCGATACATGAACCAGTAGTTATCTGTTTCAAAAGATTTTCATCAAACTTCTGAACATCGACAACAATTTGTATGTTGTGAATAATTGAGCCATCGTTAAGAGCGATAAAAGCGATATTCTTGTTTCCTCTCTTGGTACGAACCCAACCCTTTACCGTCACTACATTTCCTATTCCCACGGATTCGGGATTTTTCAGCAAATCCTTGATCTTATTTCTTTTGAAATGTTCCATATTATTTTTTTTGCAAAAAAACGATTTTTTGACGGGATTACCAACAATAAATAATAGCCTTCATCATAAAAATATTTTTTTACCTTTGCAAACCTTAAAAACAATAAACATGTTAAGTATAAAAAAATCGCAAATACCTTCTTCCGGATTAGGTTTGTGGGCAGAAAAAGATTTTAAACGGGGTGACGTAATCGTTAAATATGATGGCGATAAAATAACATGGAAAGAATGCGAACGCCGCAATGAGGCTCAGGAAGGCTATGGCGGTTATTATTTGTATATCAGCGAAAGAAAATGCGTTGATGCGCAGTACACGCTTTGGGCAAAGGGTCGGTATGCCAATGATGCTACCGGATTGACCCGCATTGAAGGATTACGAAACAATGCCCGATATGAAATTATCAAAGGAGAAGCCTTTATTAAAGCTTCAAGAAATATTAAAGCCGGCGAAGAAATTTTAGTTTCTTACGGCAGGGGCTATTGGAGTATATTAAGAAAAGAAATGATGAATTAATAATTATATTTTTTTAATACAAGCTGTCAAAAAAATACTTGATAAAATTTTAGAATAACCATTGTAATCCGCCATAAATTAATGCACCTGTTTGAGGGCTGTAGGTAAATTTTAATCCGGCTCCAAAAGTTCCCTGTTTCGCATCACCTATTGAAGTTCCTGCTTTTACAGCTGCCATTATTGATTTAACATCACCGCTGTTCTGGTTGTAAAAGCTAATAGGATCTTTAAACGAACCTAACGAACCCATAACATTTCCAACAGATGTTCCTCCTTTATCCATTGTAGCGCCTAATTCTCCGGGCATAGGGAGTAACGGAGCTCCATAATTCAAATTTAATCCATACGAGTTTGTGATAGGATTAAGCGATGCATTAAATTTAAATTTATCATAACCAAGGCCCAATGAAAATTGGTCGGATGAAGGATTAAAACCTAATTTTGAATTGAAACCATATCCACTTGAACCTAAAGAAAGATCACCGCCATAAGAATATCCTAATGTTGTTTTCATGAGATCTTTAGTAAAACTAAGTTCGGTAGAACCAGTGTTTAAATGCAACATTACAGATCCAAGTTTTAATTTCAAATCGGGTGGTAATAAATCGAAGTTGAATGAAAACGCGCCATTGCTTTCATTGCCTCCTTCTCTTTGAATGGTTGGTGCAACATGAGATGCAAAAGTAGCTGAAGATTGTTGCACCACATGTGTTAATTCATGCGCCAACAAATGTTTTCAGGAAGAACTTTCGGGATTGAATTTTCCGAAGTTGAAATAAATATTGTTTCCATTAGTAAAAGCTTGTGCATTTAATTCCCTGTTCATTTGAACGGCATTGGAATCAGTATGGATTTTCACATTGCTAAAATCATCGCCAAATCGGCCTTCCATGAATAAGCGAGTATTTTCAGGAAGCGAACTTCCATTACTTTTGGAATTATTTAACTTGCTTTCTAAATTTGAATTTGGTATTAATTCCTCTGAAGCGCCGTTATTGCTGGCTTGTAACAATGGCGAAATTGCTTCAGCAAAAGGTTTTGTTTGCACTTTTCCTTTTTCATTAGCAGAAATATCGGGCATCATCATTACTTTGTCAGCAAAAAAATCGGCTTCTTTTTCATATCTGTCGCCGGGTTTACCGATTTCCAATTTTGGCTGAATGATAGTTTGCTTACTGAACTGAATTTTATCTACAGGCAACGTATCATTTTGCAATGAAAATGAATTTGTATTTTCCGGGTTTCTCCAGTTATGATTGTCAGGAGCGGGTTTCGCAATTTGTAAATTTGTTTTTGACATAATCTTTAAAATTAATCAGGTTTTACCTAATAAAATTATTTTTCACTTAGTTGCTGCTTTGCAAAATGCCTTCACCTTGTCGTTAACTACTGGTGGCTTTATTTTCTATTAATGTTGTTTTATGTTACAAAGTTTTATTATCAATTTTATTTTCTAAACATAATCCTCTAAAATTATTATTCAGTAAAAATCAGATATTGTCAATTTTTCCATTGTATTATGTATAAAACATGTCAAATGAGTTTGAATAAATAACAAATATTAGGTATGTGGTATTCTTATTTCAAACAGCGGGTTAATCTTAGGCTGACCTAAGTCAGGTTTTTCAAAAGGGCTATCCGTAAATCCGGGAAATATCCTGAACACACCTGAATTGGGAGCATCAAGCCTATATCGCAGATTGGGTTCAATGTCTAATATATCCTGAACATTCAGTTTCGGTGGTAATACTGTCGATTTCAATTTCCTTCGCGGAAGCTGATAAATCCTTCTGCTTAAATTATCTATTATAGATTGCAAATTTGCAGTACTTGAAATATCTTGAAGCTGTCCTGCCAATAAATACAATTCATCAATGGCGAGGTCGGATGGGACAGTATAAATAAATTGATAAACAAATTCCGGTGTAATTGCTATACCATTCGAACCACTTTTGCTTACCATAGTATTAAATAACGATTTCACATTATTCGGCTGATGATCCATACTTAACAATGCTTGCTCTAATTCCGTAAGCCCAGGAGGAGAATTAGCAGAATCATAGATACCCCCTGCAGCTTCACTACCGACATAACCACCGACACCACCTGCCAACACTCCACATATGAGTATTCCCCATCCAGC
>Ga0224523_1001262_pt1 | contig 11055 bp, 9 predicted proteins | sample CFST50metaG_FD_182732 | JGI IMG/M metagenome (GOLD analysis project Ga0224523, IMG submission 182732) | Peat soil microbial communities from Stordalen Mire, Sweden - C.F.S.T50 | ecosystem: Environmental > Terrestrial > Soil > Wetlands > Peat | place: Sweden: Norrbotten County, Stordalen Mire...
ACAGCACCCCCAGGCAGAATAATTCCACCGGCTGCAACCACGGGAAAAATACCGAGGGCTGTACCTGCTTCAACAGCAGCAGCAAAATAATGCCTGTCAATAAATTTGTATTTAAAGGCAAAGTTAGGAGTAATGAGCAGCGGCAAATACGACGATATTTCAACCTTGTCGCTAAAGGAATAGGAGCTGCGGCCTATCACATTCAGACGAACTTCGTGACGATGCAATATGTAAGCATTTGCAAACTCAGGCGCATGGGCATCGGCCCAACCGGTGTGCATCACTTTCATTGTACCATTTATGTTGATGGTATCGTCAGGAATATTTTGCCCGCAGCTTTCTTTTGGAAAAAAAGAAAACAACATAAAAGCAACTATCAATACGAGTGCAGGCATCGTTTAAAATTTATCAAAAGTAAAATAAAATTCCTCCTTGATAAGATTGATGGTGATCGTCATTTAAATAATTTGATCTTCCGTTAGCTCTTATGACCCATATCAAATGCCTGTTTCCAGGCAGTGCTTTTCCTGATGTCGCCAATATTCCAGGTACCGGTGCCATAGATAACCCCCATTTCCTTTGGGCCAGTGAGGCATGAGGTAAATCCCCTGAATCCTTCAATCGTTCTTTCCAATGCCGGTTTGCTATTGACAGCAGCAGTAGCGATGAAATAAAACTCCTTGTTCCTGATAGCGGGATAACGCGCACAGCATCTATCGATCAGTGTTTTCATCTGACCACACATGGTGTAGAAGTAAACAGGTGTCGCCATCACGATCACATCGGCAGCAATCATTTTCTCCAGGATATCAGTCATGTCGTCCTTTTGCGAGCATTTCTTTTTATCAAAACATGTACTGCAACCCGTGCAATAATTGATCTTTTTATCTTTCAAAAATATTTTCTCAGCTTCGTGACCAGCTTCCTGTGCTCCGGACAAAAACTGATCGCATAGCAAATCGGAATTCCCGCCCCTTCGCGGGCTTGACGATAATATTAAAACTTTCTTACTCATACCACAGATATTAACGATTGATCAACTTTGCTGCGCTTTCAGGATACCTGGCGCCTTGTATCGTAATCCTTGAGGAAGCACTTTCTATTTCCTGCAGATCTTCAGAAGTGAGTTCAACTAAGGCTGCCCCAAGGTTCTCATCTAAACGTTCCAGCTTCCTTGTGCCGGGGATGGGTACTATCCAGGGTTTCTGTGCCAGTAGCCATGCAAGCGCTACCTGGGCGGGGGTTGCTTTTTTGCGTTTCCCGATTTGTGCAAGCAGGTCAACCACTACCTGGTTTGCTTTCCTGTTTTCAGGCGAGAAACGGGGAACACCTGCACGGAAATCAGTTTTATCGAAGGTTGTGTTTTCGTCAATTTTCCCTGTAAGGAAACCTTTGCCCAGAGGGCTGAAAGGTACGAAGCCAATGCCAAGTTCTTCGAGTGTTGGTATGATTTCAGCTTCGGGCTCCCGCCACCAAATTGAGTATTCGCTTTGCAAAGCCGTTACCGGCTGCACGGCATGAGCGCGGCGAATGGTTTGCGCTCCTGCCTCCGACATACCGAAATGTTTCACTTTTCCTTCACGGATCAGATCTTTGACCGCTCCGGCAACATCTTCTATTGGTACATTCGGGTCAACACGGTGCTGATAGAAAAGGTCGATGGCTTCAATATTCAGGCGTTTCAGAGAAGCTTCTGCAACCTGCTTTATGTGTTCAGGGCGGCTATTTAGTCCAATCCATGCGGGGCCTCCATTTGGGTCGAGAGCAAAACCGAATTTTGTAGCGATCACAACCTCTTTACGTAAAGGTGCAAGCGCTTCGCCAACGAGTTCTTCATTGATGAAGGGGCCGTACACTTCGGCTGTATCAAAAAAGGTTACACCACGTTCAACAGCTGAGCGAATGAGACTGATCATTTCTTTCTTATCGCCGGCGGGACCCAGGCCAAAGCTCATTCCCATACAGCCAAGGCCGATGGCTGATACTTCAAGGTTGCTATTACCAAGTTTGCGTTTTTGAATTTTTGTTTCCATGTTTTATGCTTTAAATTAAAGTGCAAAGATCGAAAGGTTGGGGGAAATAGTAAAACTTAAATTATTATGATTTGTTAAAAATTGTTGATCTTGAATAAGCTGAATGAGCTGTAGGTATCATTTAAGCGAAAGCATTGTCTTGTTTTGTAAGTATGCATCTGAGCTGTGCGTACCAGGATTTATAAATATTTCAATATTAATTTAAAGAAATACGGCTCCAGTTCGGCCTCTAAAACAGCTGGTGTTTGAATTTTTATTATGTCGGTCTTCGCATTTTTATTGCAGTAGAAAATATAATGCGTGGTAGCCACGTCTTTCTTTGTTAGCCTGAATTTGAAAAGGAAAACACTGTCGGATTTTTCCCATGGTTCATTGGTCACCTCTTCGTAAGTGATCCCATCCTGCCTGAATTTATTGCCAACAAATTTATTCAGGAAAGTTGTGGTTTCATCACTTATTTCCTTTTCACCCAATTTCACGTTTAAGCAAAATAGCTGTTCCGCCATATTATTGGCAACCAAAACATAATCGGCGCTATTCTGCGACAATAAATTCTTGTACAAAGAATATACGTATGGCACGCTTTCCTTTTTATTCAGCACTTTTGTCATGGTGAACTGTTCGGGAATGAACAAATTTGTTGTTGTGTCTTTTATTGCTTTTTCAAAATACGTCTCTACAGTTTTGATATTTTCAGGAACAGTAAGTTTTATAGAATTTACCATGGTGGCTATCTCTTTATCGAAATCTTTGTTTTTGGTGGTGTTGTTCAAAAACGAAATGCTGTAGCTGTAGCCATTCAAAACAATATTGTATGAAGTTATCCTGTCATTATTCAGTTTTAACACGATGCTGTACCAATCGCCATTTAACATGGTTTGAACTTTCGATGATTTCACAGCGCTGTTTTCAACATCAAAGCCCGCAACCATTTCCTGTGTCCAGCTTTCCAGGCGGCTTTTATCAACTTTCAGATCAATGGAAGGATAAACCACCAGGGTAAGAAATTCCTTGTCGTTGCCGTTTCTTATTGCCTCGAATATTGACTCCGGCTTATTGGCTTCGAGCACAGGCGAAGAACGCCAGTTGTCGGGATATTCCAGCGATATGCCAAGTTGTTTGCTCTCGAATGTTGCAGCCGACAAGTGAAAATTAAATGCAAGTGAAATTAAAATAATAAGAAGTTTTTTCATTGTTGATTTGTTTTATATTGTTGTGGTTTGATAAATGCCCTGTATGCACCCGTCATGCGGTAGTACAGATAAAATATCTTTATTTTGTGAACTTTAATTCTTCATTGCATCTTCCAGCGCCTTTGTTGTTTTTATAACGCTTGAATCGGGCTGCAGCCTTTCGAATGGCAACAGTTCCTTCATCTGCTTTAGATATTTCGCAGCGCCTTTCTTATCATTTGAATTCAATTTATTTTGAACGACGACCAGAAACATATCATAGTAGCCTACAGCCAACTCTTTTGAAATAACATCGGGCTCGATGGAGTTGTCATTATAGCCCTGAATGACGAATTTATTGAGGTTGGCTTCTATGGCTGCATTATTCACATGCCGGGTTGAATCGGGAACCAGCTTGTACAGCAGTCCTTCATCGCAGAGGTAAGGCTTAATCCATTTAAAAAATGGATCATCATCTGAAAATCCTTTGTAGAAATAAATGGACTTGCGGAATTTATTGGTTTTAAAGATGTCGAACATTACAAGGTCGCCAAGCATATTTGAATTGTTTTCCTGTAATGCAGGCAATGAAAGATGAGCCGTATCAATGCTTGTATTGTATTTTGCTTTTAGGGCATCACTCAATGGAATATATGCATGCCGTGTAACCCATTTTTCATACATCCATTGGTTCATATCAATGCTATCACCCTTATACGGGAAATCTTTATAGTGCCGCAGGTATTGGTTCAGGTACCAATCGACCACCAGCATATTCTTTGAACATACTGTTATGTCGGTTCTTTGTTTTTCGGCTATTTGAAGATATTGTTCGGGAAAATAATCCATGTCTCCCAGGCTGAAAAGCATGCCATTTTTATCAATTGCAGTGAAAATATTCTCAGTGAAGTCAACGGTGAAGGTTTGCTTTGAACAATCCCTGATTTTATAATTGGTGGTGAATTGCGATATGGCCGCAGCCACAAATAAGCACAAAGCAATTGAAATGAAGATATACTTTTTGCCATTTGCAATTGCCGATAGCTTCCTGAGGAGGATAAAAGCACCGTAGAAAATAAAAACAGAAAATATAACGTAGGTAGGAAGGTAATGCCGGTATATTGTTCTGAAATAATTCACAGGCAGGTTAAAATAAATGATGGCGCTGGCAGCAGTGATAACGAGCAGGGAAACCAAAGCTACTGCAATTTTACGGTTGGCCCTGAATAAATATACAATGCCTGTGAGACCGAGTAATCCGGGAAGGTAGCCCAGCACATAAGTGTTGTGATCAAAATAAAAAAAGTTATTGGCAAAGCCTTTCAGATAATAGGGAATCTGATACGACCACAAAGGGCCTTTGCGGACAAACATGTCTGCAAGGAAATTACCTCCGTATTGCTTCAGTGAAATAAAATCCCACAAACTACCCAGGTTATTTGTTTCGCCGAGGTTAAAGGCGGGATCGCTTAGCGACATGGGGATATATAAAAGCTGTATGGATAAACCGATTACGATGCCCGCTACTGCTGCGAGATAGGACCTGTAGTTGAGAAATGTGCGGGGTTTTCTTATGAGCATGGCAACAATAATACCGGGCATAAGCACAGTGTTGGTGCGATGTACACTAAAATCAACACCCAGAAGTAATGCTACAAGGAAGATGTATTTCCACGATGCTTTATCATTGGCATTTGACCACCAGGTGAGCAGGCTTAATAAGATGAGCAGGGTGAACAGGGCTGTGAGGATGTAAGGGGTGAACATGATGGCGTATTCCCACAAGGTGGTGCTGCAAATAATAATTACCGAAGTGATGATGAGGCCTGCATTTTCAAGGATGGTAAAGTTGCTATTCCCATTGCCCTCAACCAGTGCCCATATTTTCTTAAAAGTAAGCAAACTCAGGATAACCGTGAGTGCGGCTACCAACCCTGCAAATAAATTGAATAAATATGCAGGATGGTGTGCAGGTAGCTTTGATACGATCCAGCCTAAGAAAGTAAGGATGATGGAGCCGGGAGCGCCCGACAAACCAAGGCAGGCGGCAGCGGCAGAATACTCGCTTGAATCCCACCAGGTGATGGAAGGATAAGCTGTGACCCAGTAAATGGCAATGCTGATCAAAAAAACGATAAAAAGTGTCAGACGATTGAAGTTTTTCATGTGATATTTTTTAAAAAATAAAACACCTGGTAATTTATCCTTATAAATAAACTGCAAAGTAATTATTTACCGATCACAGGCTTATTCCTTTAGAAACTTTTTCACTGCAATTTCATTTTCAGTGGTGGCTTTAATTAAATAAATGCCAGCGTGTAAGTCAGAGACATCAATGATTGAGCTGCTATTTGCCATCCTTATTCTTTTGGCTATTTGCCCTTCCATATCGTAAATATCAATTTCAGCGCCTACACCAGCTTGTACATTCATGGTATTTATAACGGGATCGGGAAAGATATTTAAGAATAATGGCAATGCCTCCATTGGTTCAATGCCAGTCGTTTGGTTGCAATTCATGATTGCTGTGCCTCCAAAGGTGATGAAATAACCGGTGGATGTTAGCGAAAAGTTATTTATAAACATATAGTAAACCTGGCCTGCATTTACATTCATTATGGGGCAAAAAGCATTACCCGGACCGGCGGGGACTGAGTTGGAAACACCTGATATATCAAGGCCAGTGGAGCCCATTGGTCCCTGGGTGCTTGATGCGTTGCAAACAAGGGGGGCATAGGAACTGTCGTAAACACTGCAATACGCAGGATTGTTATCCTGAAACATCATCCAGTCGTAATCAGGATAATAGCCGCCATTCAGTGAATCGGGAAATATGGTGAACTGAAATGTTCCGGAAGTAAGAAAATTGAATGTGAGCCATTGCGACTGGTATTCGGTCATTCCGCAATTGTTGCCCGCGTATGCATCGAAGTGTGAACCAGGGCCGTAAGTACATTTTGGAAAATGCTTGTCACCACAAACAAATGAAGCGCTTATGCAATCGGAATGCGACTCGATGACACATAGATGAAAGGTACCTGTTCCATTGCCCCAACCTTTCCAGAAACGGATATACAAAGTGTCGCCGGGAACAAAATCGGAACGGTCGATCACCGGCATCATATTGCCTGCGCCATCATCGTTGCAACTGATAAAGTTTAAATTGTTGCAACTTCCTGAGTACACCGCAAGCCCCCCATCGGTGATACTTCCCTGTGAGGTGGTTATGGCCACAGCACCACTGGCAGGAATAATGATCCTGTACCACACATCCGGAGCCCCGGGCGAAGCACAGGGTGGCGTTCCGCCATTAAGAACATCGTTCTGGTAGGTTGCCCCAATGGTGGTTGACAAAAAAAACCCGCATGTATCGGTATTAACTGCCAGAAATGGTGCATTACAGGGGGTGTCGCTTTGAGCGTACAACTGCATATGAAATAATAAAAGAATGATACCTGGCAGCAGTGCTTTTACTATTTGTTGTTTTAATGTTTTCACGTTAATTCCATTTTCATTAGCACCCTATATTAAATAAATATATGACCGGAACCTGGGAACTGTAATAATCACGCCAATACTTGCCATATTTATTCTTTCAAATTTTTGTAGTTTATAAAGCAAATTTAAAACAATTTTATTCGTCTTATTGGACATATTTTGATTGGTTAGCTGAATAAGGAATCTGCCATTTACTTTCAATTATTCCAGTTTTGCGTTATCAGTATTTATATTTTTTTTCTTTTCTGTTTCTTATGGCTTCGTCATGTCAGTCACATAAAGACCTGTCCAACGTCATATCAAAGTTAGTGGCTGGATTTTTACTGTTTTTAATTCTGTTTCAAAAAAATAAATTTACCAGTCTTCATGTCTAAAAATCCAGATTGAGAGTTGCTATAATGAATAAAGATTACTCTCTCATCTTTCTTATATAAATCTTTCCAGCCCATTGAAAGTTCTCCAATTTTAAAATAAGTAATAGTAGGGTTGTTATGTCTATAGTCGGGAATTGAGTTATCCTTATGTGGGTCAGTTTTCCAGATAATCTGGTTTGATTTGTTGTATGCAGTAATGATGATATGTGTTGAATCTAAAATGTAATAATTATTGGTTAATGAATCTGTGATAGTCAATGGTTTTCCGTCCAATGATTTTGTTTTTGAATCCCATGTTTTATGTCCATTAAAATCATTAATCCACGCAGAGTCATTATCGTTTTTATGCGTCTGAGCAAATTTATCTAACTCTTTTAATTTTATCATATCAGAATCTTTATTTATTCTAGCACCATTCAATATAGAACTCACTTCTTTAGTAGTAAGAAGCTTGACATTATTTGAATCATTTTGAGCCAAACTTAAAGAGGTTAGGTATCCCCAAATAAATAAGATTAAAAATATTTCAAAAATGACTTTCATATTTTTTGTTTTTATTAATGCTTGCATCTACCTTTCTAATGTCTGCCGTCCTGTCTATTTGTCGTACATCGTCCGTCCCAAACTCTCAAAATTACTGGTAACGACTGGCTTGTTGCACCTCAGCTAATTCCCTTTCCTCCTCCAAAATTACTCATATTTATTTTATCTCAAAAAAGTTTTAAAAGATTCACTTTTGAAAAAATTCGTTCGCAAAAACTTACAAAACAAAAGTCACAATGTAATATGCTAACCAGAAAACTGCATTTTCCTCCAGGCGTTTTAGAACAAACTCCATACTCACTCCCTGTAATTATTTATATCTTAAATTTACATAACAAATAAGATGCACACAAAACTGGTGAAAAAATATCTTGAATTGACCAAACCTGACCAGGATCTAAACACTAAAAACAAGGCCGTTTTTCATCAAAGATACTACGCTTTTTAGCCTGAAAGACATATTACTTTTGGAAGCTCTTCCATTCCATTTCTTTGATTGGTATGTCCGAATCTTTGCTCTTCCATTACCTTTCTTTGATTGGTATGTACCAATCTTTGCTACTCCATTACCTTTCTTTGTTTGGTATGTCTGAATCATTGCTACTCCATTACCAACCTTTGATTGGTATGTACCAATCTTTGCTACTCCATTACCTTTCTTTGTTTAGTATGTCTGAATCTTTGCTACTCCATTACCAACCTTTGCTACATCATTACAAATCTTTGCTACATCATTACAAATATTTGCTCTTCCATTACGTTTCTTCGTTCGGTAATGGAAGAGCAAAGCAAAGTCAGACTGCTTTCGAGATTCTACACACTGCATATCAACTACATACAAATAACACACAAAAAGAGTGAGATCTTTTTTTATGCTGTCAGGTGAGGTTTTGCCTCTAGTTTTTACCAATCACTAATAACCTCCCTATACTATCGGAACAACGAAATTATCCTGAAGTTTAGGGATTAAAAACCTGAATTTTGTGTTTTTTGTGTCTTAGTGTTTTAGTGGTAATTTTAGCATTTATTACTTTTAGGAGTGGACTCAAATTTCAAATTTCTAATTTCTAATCCCGATGAAAAATCGGGACAGGCTATCTAACTTCTAAAAAATAATGAAGAATGTAGAATATAGAATGCAGAATGTAGAATTAGCGGAACCTTAAACCTTAAACTTTAAACTTTTCTAACTTTCCCCATCAGGATGCGGTATTTTTTTATAATTCGCAGAAAGCTCACTTAAGCCGTATGTCGAGCCACGGTAAACCACCTTCCTGTTTTCTTCACTTCCAAACACCAGCGGTGGACGGTCCTTCATGCAAATATCGAGAATTTGACGGTCGATATTAAAATACTCTTCCTGGCTGTGGATGCCCTTTGCGGCCCAATCGTCCCTGATGGTAACCCATGCCACTTTATCGAAATTATCCCTGATGCGCGGCAAGGCGATCATTGCATCGTAATCAAGCGAAAAATATCCGGCAAGGAAACGGTACGAATTCTCCACACCCTGCCTTGTATCCTCCGACGGGCTTATCATATAAGAAGTGATGGCGCCAATAAGGTTCCAGTAAACCGAGTAAACCAGCAGGTTTTCCCAGTACGTGTCGAAATAGCTCACGTCGGCCCTGACATTGCCCAGGTATTCCATTTCAGCGGGCGACTTGCAGTTTTCAAGGTCCTTCAGGTAATAATCATGGTAGGCCACCATCTGCGGCAGCGAAATGGCATCGGCGCTTTCCCTTAGCCCCGACTTTTCCAATTCAATGGCGGGCACCAGCGTCATTTTAAACAGAAGGTTTTCTTCGGCCATGATGCGCATGAACTGCAAGCCATTCTCAGCCGACTGCTCAATTTCAAATACCCTTTCGTAAACCTTTTTGGTTTCCGGCGATTTGTCAATGTTTCCGATGGAACTATAAGCAATATGATAGGGCTGCGCAACCTGTGCCGATGAAGGAACGGTGGGTTTTGCCGCATGGATGGGCTTTTCCTTTGCAAGGTCCATTAAAACCGTGCTCATGGCCTGGAATTTATCCATGCCCTTGGCATAAAAATCATTCAGGTCGGAGGCTGCCTCAGCAATGGCAGTCAAATCAGCAAACATTGTTTCGGCTTTAACGAAAACTTCATTGTCGGCCCCAAGTTTATCCTTATAGGATTGCATGGCGAAACCATAGCCATCAAGCATTGATTTTACAGTACTGTCCATCATGATACCACCTCCTTCACAGCATTTAATAACTTAACGATTCGTTCATCTTCAAAAATGATGACATACCTGTAAGGCGGGTAAGTAAGTATCTTTTCAACACTAATATCAGGGTCGGTGCTTTTCAGTTTGGCCCAGGTTTCCTTTACCTGAGTATAAGTTTTATCTTTTTTCAATGGCGATGAAGTGATGTAAGCAATAATATGCAAGAACAGGTTGCTCAGTTCATGAATACAGGCCCTGGCGGCAACATCAAATGGGCCGGCCTTTTCATTCACTTCGGTGAGTTTTGTATTCATGTCGAAAGCATCGGTTGACTGCGTCACCGCTTCCAGTTTCATCTTAAAGATCTCTTCTCTGCGGGCATCCTTATAGAACTGCTGAATTTTTATAAAGTTGCTGTACCTGTCCAATTGCTCGGCTTTCGATAAAAGGAAATACGCCTGGGTTTGCTCCATCCATAGAGAGAAATCATCGAAAGAGGCAGAGGAATTCATCTTGTCAAGCACCTTTTCATATTCAGCCACCTGGTGGTGGTTCAAGTCAGGCCGTGTGCGGCATTCCTTAAGCCTGGCTTCATAATACAACCTTTGTTCCTGTGCTATATCCATATTTTTATGAGTTGGGGAGTTATATATTCATGTCAAAAATAAAAAAAATCAATGATTTATTAGTCCAAAATTAAAAGAATAATTCTGCTTCGAAAAGTTATTTTTACCACAAAAACACGAAAACACGAAATTTCACGAAAAATCAGTTTATTGATTATTATTCTTATGTATTGTTTAGTGTTTCGGTGTTTTAGTGATATTTTTTCCTTTTCATACTATTAGGTGTGGACTCAAGAATACATTAAAATTATAAAATGAAACGGGCGTATACAATGCTCAACTTCCTGGAATTTGGTTTTTGGATCTTGGAATTTGGATCTTGGAATTTGGATCTTGGAATTTGGAATTTGAGACTTCTTCCCTACTCAACAGCTACCTGCCGTTCGAAGCCTTCCTGCAGCGAAACATAGGTTTCGGTAAAGGTTACCTCTGGTATGCTTTGGATCTTTTCGCTTATCAAAAATTTAAGATGTTCGTTGTCTCTTGTATAAACCTTTGCCAGCAGCGAATATTTACCCGATATATGGTGGCATTCCACTATTTCGGGAATACTCATCAGCTTGGCAAAAGCCTCGTCGTGCGACTTGCGGTTGATAAGGTTCAACTGTATGC
>Ga0224523_1001264_pt1 | contig 11050 bp, 5 predicted proteins | sample CFST50metaG_FD_182732 | JGI IMG/M metagenome (GOLD analysis project Ga0224523, IMG submission 182732) | Peat soil microbial communities from Stordalen Mire, Sweden - C.F.S.T50 | ecosystem: Environmental > Terrestrial > Soil > Wetlands > Peat | place: Sweden: Norrbotten County, Stordalen Mire...
AAGGATCATTCGCTCATTGAATGAGACGGCGCAGCATTCGGATGACATGGGCATGTACTGGGCAAAAAACCTGTTGGGGTATTACTGGTACCAGTCGCCCATAGAGACACAAAGCCTGATGATTGAGTTGTTTACCGAGGCAGGCAATGACCCCAAGGCCATCCAGGAGATGAAGATCTGGCTCTTGCGCAGCAAACAAACCACCAACTGGAAGACCACCAAAGCAACGGCAGCAGCCTGTTATGCCTTACTGATGAAGGGAGAGGACTGGCAGGATAACGACAGTCATTCTGTCATCCGGCTGGCGGGAAAGTCTCTGGAAGAGCTGAAGCCCGACGTCAAGGCCGATGCCGGAACAGGATATCTCAAAACCTCCTGGGCCGACGAACAGGTGAAACCGGCTCTTGGAAAAGTAGCCATTCAGAACAACGGGAAAACAATCAGCTGGGGAGCCCTCCACTGGCAGTACCTGGAGAACCTGGACAAGATCACCTCGTCCAACACCGATATCCAACTGGAACGGAAGTATTTTATTCAGAGACAGTCAGATACGGGTCCGGTTTTGACAGCCGTCGATGCACAGCACACTCCACAGACCGGAGACCTGTTAAAGGTGGTGGTTTATCTAAAGGCCGGTCGTGATTTCGAATACGTCCAGTTAAAGGATATGCGCCCTTCAGGGACTGAGCCTGTTGACGTTATCTCCTCCTTTAAATATCAGGATGGGCTGTACTATTACCAGGTGACCAAAGACGTGGCTACTAATTTCTTTATCAGCAATCTGGCCAAAGGCAACTATGTTTTTGAATACCGTTTACGTGTAGTACAACCTGGAAATTTCTCAACCGGCATCACTTCGGCTCAAAGCATGTATGCTCCCGAGTTTAATACCCATTCAGAAGGCGCCAGGATGTCGATAAAGGCGAATTAAATGTTTCGATGAAATTCCGGAAAAATACAAGGATCAACGAAAGAACAAGAAAACATGACTCCCGGATCACTTACAAACCATTTGGGGATTATTGGGGGATAACTTAGGGGTGTAGCGTACCTGTAGCGTACCCTTAGCGTACATGTAGCGTACGTGTAGGGTATATAGGGTACGGAACAGGTACGCTAAATGTAGGCTAATGGTAGCCTATAGGGATAAGTTATCTACTAATTGTCCGGGAATGGTTTGTAAGTGATCCGGGAGTTATGTAGGGAGGATCACAAACTGGTATGAAAATATTATTGGCAATAGAAAAGGTTATTTGTCGTTCTTGTCGGCGAAGTGAACGCGGGTGATGACCACTTTGATTTTGTTGGCTCCTTTGATCCAGTTGGCATGATAGTCTTTGATGGTTTTGCCACTTTCGATGCTCTTGATGATATTGCCGGCCTGCCATTTAAAGTTCTTCTCGCCCATCTTTTCATCGAAGCCATCGAAATAGGTAACGGTGTATTTGAGGGCATCTACTGTTTCCTGGTTGGTGTTTTTGAACTCCACATAGAAACCGATGTTCACGTCTAACAGCTCCTGGGTACTTGTTTTCGCGACCTCCACACCCGACATGCCCTTATTGGTTTGGGCCCGAAGCATTGATAAAGGGAACAGTACGAGTAATAAAATGAAGTAATATTTGATATGCAGAAACTGATGGATTGTTTTCATTACGTCAGGGGTTTTGAAGTATTATTGTTATACAAAATTAACATATAATTATTTTGATTTGACAAGAAGCTGATTATTGCATGGTCTGCCTGGAAATTATTTCTTTCTTACCTTCATTACAATCCCTATGATCAGGACCGACACAGCCATTGCGACAAAAAAACCATAACCCACTCCTGCCTTGAAGTAACCGGCTACTGATTTGCAGGAATTTATCAGGAATGTTAGCGGTATTAAAATAATTCCAAAATGATAATTTGCGTTTTTCATTGTATATGATTTAAAAAGAACACTATAAATAATAATGATTTAGAAAGGATATCCTATCGCGATATTCAAGACCAGGTTATCGCGACGCCAGGCAGGTTTTCCAAAATCTATCTGGTTGATGACCCAGCGGTGGTTGTCTTCCAGCCAGGGCTTTCGTAAAGGCATGGCCAGATCGAAACGCAGGATGAAAAAGGAGACATCCACGCGCAGTCCCACGCCTGTCCCTACTGCCACCTGCCGCATGAATGTAGAAAACATAAACGGACTGCCGGTATTGGCCGGATTTGATTTCTCTAACCAGACATTACCCGCATCGACAAACATGGCTCCTTTCAGGAAACGATAGATATTAAAACGGTACTCTCCGTTCATTTCAAGTTTGATATCCCCGCCCAGTTGCAGAAAACCCCTGTTTGCCACATCCTGATAGAAGGTTCCCGGCCCTACAGAGTTGATCTGAAAGGCACGCAGACTGTTGGGGCCACCACTAAAAAACTGTTTAGTGTAAGGCAAAACATTTGCGTTTTCATAAGGCAGGGCTACCCCGGTAAAGAACCGTAAAGCGATTTTACTCTTGTCTTGAAAATTCAGAAAAGCTCTACCATCAACACTTACTTTTCCATATTGCGAATAGACCGATCCGGCAACCCTGGCAGGATTGTCTGCAGAGGGTTTCTTTCCGCTGATTGCTTTCACCAGTGAGAACATATTGCCTGCAGTCTCAGCAGTGGCATAGAGATAGTATTGTATTTTCTTACCCTCCGATGTCAGTTCGTTGTAAGTGAAAGCGTAATTCCCACCTGCAATAAATTGTTCCTCATAGCTTTTCTTTAGAAAGGGATTGGCAGTAAGCAGATCTTTGAACAATTGTGATTGGTTGGTGATAGTTGTAAAGCTGATATTGACAGGATTGAATTCATGCTCTTTCCTGATATTTTCTTTCCATTTAAAGCCATAAATGAACTGAAGGGTGGCCATGTTAAAATAGTTGACCCGTTTCAGGAAGTTATAGGAAAGCGAAAACTGTGTCGTAGGGATATAGAGACTGTTTGATCGCCTGATATTGAACGGGGTGATAAACCGGGGGAAAGTCAACGCAACCTGAGGATTGAGGTTATAGGAAAACAGGCTCTTGTTGGCTCCGCTCAGCTGTGCTTCAAAAGAGCCCGCCATATTTAGATTCAACAGTTCGGCCCCGCTAAATGTGTTTCTGTTCAGGAAACTTAGATTCAGCCGTGGCCCTGTGTAGTTATTTGATTTTGAGACCAGATCCAGCTCTGCCCTGAAGGTGTGATTGGACATGGTGGTCATTAGAATGTTCACGTCCAGATAGCCGGGGGCTGTGGTATCGCTTTCCGAAAACTTGATCTGGACAAATTTAAAGTTACCCATCGACATCAGTCGGTTTAGCGTAATATTGTGATTCTGGCGGGAATAGATATCGTTCTTCTTCAGATAGACCGATCTTATGATTACAGCAGGTTTAATGTTCATTGCTGAATCTCTACCATAAAAAATATAGTTCTGATAAACCGTGGTTGCTTTAATACTGTCAGGATTTTCACGTTGCAATGAATAATTCTGATCTATATAGACCTTGTTGATGCGGAAGACGGTCAGGGCATTAGTGGGAATACTGTCTTTCAAAGTGAGCCTGAATGATACGGTATGATCTCTTTCAGAAGTGTCGGCTTTAAACAGCAGATAGTCAGGATTAAAGTAGAAGTACCCTTTGTTTTTCAAGACGGCATCTATGCGGTCCCTTTCGATTTTTAAGGTCTCCAGACTGTAATCACTGCCCGGTTTGATGAGTGAATTGTCTTTTTCTTTTAATAATAACCGACTTAAACTATCGTCGGAAATGGCATAGGTAAGCGCTTTTATGACATAGGGCTTGTGAATATGGCTCGTGTAAATCACTTTTGCAGTATGCTTATAATCAACGATTTTGTAGTCTGTATAGCTCTTGAAGATGCCATTATTGAATAACTTGGCATCAATTACGGCAGCAGTAACTACCGGCTTTACATCACCAATCAGCACAGGAGCTTCTCCGGTTCTTTTAAACATCTTCTTTAAACCCGACTTGGGATCTGCACCGGCAGAAAGATATTTCCACATTTTGAAACGCGTGCCCAGGAAACTTCCATTTGGCACCGGACGGAGTGCAGGCTCTGCAAGGGCTTTGATCTGTTTGGTATTGATCTTATCTGTCGATTCCAGTTTTATTTCTGCACCGGTATAGAGCTTCGCATCTTTGGGTAAAAGATGTAAACCACTACAAGCTGTCAGCAACAGACAGATCGGGATCAGGGAGTATCTATTTAGTAGTGATCGTCTCATTGCTGTTGGTTTTTGTTAATACTTTAGGTTTCCTTATCGAGGATTTGAAAAATGATCTCCACTTATTAAAATCGCGTACATAGACTATCCCGACGCCGGTTTCCACCAGCTGCCCTTCGATGACATCCTCGTACAGATTGTGTCTGAAACCTCTGATCAGGAACCTGCCATCTTCAGACAATTTGTATTCTATGGTTACATCACTGGAGATACTGCTTGCTGAGTTCTGTTTGGCCTTTTCACCCTCTACATCTACCGTTCCCCCTACCTGAACAGCTAACCGTTCATTGAAGAGTTGTTTCTTGATACCCAGCGCCACTTGTGTTCTCCCCTGTGGCTGTCCGGTTTGATAATCATCGTAAGATTGAACATCAAAATTCAAATCAACACCGGGTACATATTTCGAACTCAGCTTGTTCAGTTGAGCTGAGAGGAAAGTACCCACGGTAGAGCGAACCAGCGTTGATGTACTACTTGCTTCGGTTTGAAAGGGGTTTTCCTGTACAAAGCGACCCAGTACCAGCAAGGCAAAAACCTGTTTGTTCAGGGCTGAAGCATCATCGTTTAACATGTTTAGTTTTTGATTCACTGCTCCTCCCAGGATTCCTTTATCTTCAGGACGCAATTGGATCTCAAAGCTGATGACCGGATGTAATATTTCGCCGCGTAACTTCAGCAAGATCAGGAAATAATAGCGTTGTCTGTATCCTCCTTTTTCCGCGTCGCTCAACGCAGACATCTGGGTTGCCACCAGGTCATAGGGCGCAGCTTCTACGGTATATGTTGCATCGATTGATATGTTGGCATCCAGTGGATCGCCATTCCAGATAATGGTGCTTCCGGGATTAATAGCAAATTTCTTTTTGATTACCGACTCCAATGAGACGAGATAACTCCCTTCGTCCAGATGATAAGCGCCGGTGAGGCTCATTTTACCGCTTCTGTCTATGGTAAGACTCAAAGCAGCCTCACCCTTTACCACCAAAGAATCTGTTGAGGAAGGATCCATTAATAATCGCAACGTCGCTTGTTTGTCTACTTCAATGACGGAGGAGAGATCAAATCCGGAAAAGCCTGATTTCGCCAAGATCGTCTTCTTTGTATCGGAGAGGATAGGATTTTGTTTTGACAGATCTTCAAACTCAACCACGTCTTCTCCTTTGTCTGAAGTGAGCTTGTCTTCAGGGACGGCAAAGGTGAAGTTTGATCCTTTCTTCATCTTGATTCTACCATTGATTACAGGCAGGGACATGGGTCCTACGACTACTATCTTGCTGTCGATGACCATGCGTCCAAAGAACTCTTTGTTGTCTTTGACTGTGGAGTTGAACAATAAAAAGTCTTTCGAATTGACATTTAGGGCATACACGAAATTGCTGAATTGCTTCATCTTAACAGTCCCGTCAATGATGGCACTGTGCTGGTCAGCATCCAGGAAGGTGAAATTATTAAAGTAGAGTCCGTCGGTCTTGAGTTGGATCTTTTCGTTTTTCAGTTCCAGCCGGTTATTCAGTACGGCTGGTTTAATGAAGACATTGTTAAATGCCAGTTCACCTGTGATACCGGGAGCATCCGTACTTCCCTGAACCAGAATATTTCCGGTTAGCTTTCCCGATGCTTCTGTAATTTGTCCCATCGAAAATGCCTGAACGGTCTTCATGGAAAGGGATTGAATATCAGTTTTTATATTGATTGAATTAGGCCCTCCGTTAGGGATATAGAAGCCTTTTGCCGTAAGGTTATTATCTGCACCGGATAGGTTCAGATCGATGTCAAACCGTTGAGCAGTTGGGTTGTCGGCCTTGAGGGTCAGGTCACCGATAGGGACATCACGTACAATCAGGTTACTGATCTTAGCATCGGCAATGATACCGTAGGCGTTATTCACTCTTTTCAGCAATACATTTCCATCCACTGTCCCTTTAACAAGGGTGGTGTCTGTTTCTATGATCCTGGAAATATCATCCAGCCTGAAGTTTTTGATGGCGATGTTCAGATCATCATTGAACTTATCATGGACAGAGGCAATGTTTATCTGGCTTCCTGCATTGCTGATAAAGAAATGATGTATCAGGAACCCAGCATCTCCAAATTCTATGTAGTTGTCAGGAGTGATGTCCCAGCGGTTATTCATCAGATAGAATTCTTTGGAATCGAGCGCAAGCTTATAGTTGGCTTTGTCTTTAGTGATCAGAGACTGTATCTGAAACTTCTTGTTTTGATTGGCAGTAATCGAAGACAGGTTTGCAAAGATTGTTTTGTTTTCAACCTTCCCGTCAAACAGGAAGTTGTCTAATTTGGCCTGTGAATTGGAAATATTGCTACTGGATAATTTATAGTTCAGGGTAGTGGGATTAGAACTCACATCTAAGGCCAGGTTATCGATTTCAGTAGTTCCATAGACAATTTTATTCATGCCTACATTCAATTTTAGTTCCTTCTTGCTGCCATCAAAACTTCCACTGATCAATCCCGGCTCGAATACTGAAAGCTGAGGTAGAATAACTTGCGAAATGATGGGGTGGTTACGAAGCCGGATCTCGAAACTGAAATTGGATGAGGCAGTTGACTTATTTATAGGGGTGTTGTCAGAAATAGGGAAATAGGCATTAAAGAATTGGGTGAGTTCAGTCGTAAGGTCAGCAGGAGAGGTGGTGCCATTATATTTAATGTCAATCAGTGCGCTACTCTTTTTCACTGTTTTTTGAATGGGCTCATTGATCGAAGCAAGCAACAGGGTATCGAGAAAATATTTCTTGTCGCCCTGGACGATAATAATTTTAGAGATCCCTGCATTCCCAGTCAGTTTATTTACTGCATCCCCTTTTAAATCGGCGACCATGACCAAGCCAATCCTGTTATCATCCTTTGAGAAGTTGAGTTTTTGCAGGTTTGCTCCCGGTACATTCAAACGAAACTTGTAGTGTTCCTGATTGGGATTGAGGTCGACTATGCCGTCAAAATCAAATACTGCATTTGGATCATTCAGATTTATCTTCCCTTCGAAGCCCTCTCCTTGTATCGTACCATCTACTGTTAGGTTATGATAATTATATTTCTTCAGGTAGATCTGAGAGACGTCAGCTTTGATCTTTGCCTTGATATTTTTGGCGTCCAGGCCATGACCGTTGGCCTCAGCTGTCATGGTAACCGGTCCATACATCGTAGTATCTTTTAGTAATCGGCCCAGATTGAAAGTGGTAAACTTTACGTTGCCTTTGAAGTTTTCATTCTGATCTATGGTTGCAATGATGTGTGCATCTCCAAAGCTGCTGGTCAGTCCCATGGTTGTTTCGAATGACCTGATCCTCCCTTTGAAAGAGCCATCCAAATTCATGTTTTCGGGAATCTCAATAGCCGTGGGTACCAGGGTATCGACCATCATTACCAGATCCCGTTTTCCTGAAATCAGTTTAAGATTTGGAAAATCATAATAAGCTGTTTCTGCTTTGGGTAACCCGATGATACTAAAATCAGTTCTTAAAACAGTATTGGTCCCTGTCTTGATCATCAGGTTTTTCCCTTTCAGATTGTTCACCCTGCCGGTGATCATACCGGAAACAGTCGTCATGTTTGCCGGATTTTTAAAGAAAGGCTGCCTGAAGAGGAGTGGGTCGAAATAGAGTATGTCGGAGTTACGGATGATCACATTTCTCATGTCCAGATTCATGAAGATGAATGGTAACGAATCTTTCAATGCATTTAAAGAGGAGTATTGTAAGCGTAAATCAGCATCAATGGAAGAGTTGTTGGTTCTCGCTTTCAGCTTATGTGCAGTTATGGAATGTTGATCCATACTGAACGCGGTTTCAAATTGAGTGATGGCAAAGTTATTCTGGTCTATGGCGCTGAATGTATTTATCGATGCAAGTGTCTTATCTGATGAATAATATACATCCTTAGCAGTTAACGTTAAATGTTTATAATTCAGATTATCTGCATCAAATACATTCTTTATACCCCGTTTATTACCGACCTTGTATGCCAGGGTATTATCCTCCAGGTCGATGTCTTTCATGGTAACTTTCCAGTTACTTGCTGTGGGTACAGGTAACGTTTTTGATTTCACTATAGGGCCGGCGTCATGGGAGTTATAGGTGATTACACTCTTTGAAAGCGCTATTTTATCAAAAGTAACGATCTCCTTTTGCAGATCGACAGATCCTTCTTTTAACGAGAACCGGCTGAGCAAAGCGCTGATAAACTGTCTGCTCTGTGTGTCTTCGTAAATCAGTGTTGAATTGTTGATCTGTATCTTATGAGCTATTATTTTGGGCAATACCCCTGAGGATACATTTACCTTTTCCTTTGCAAGTGTAGTGCCAGGTTTATACATCTGCACACTTGCACTCATGTTTTCAATCAGCACTTTATCTGTACTGTATAGGGATTTATCAAGATCTATCTCATCTATTTTCACTGCCATATTTCCAAGGGTAGCAATTGCCTTCATCCCACCATAAAGGTCATCATAGTGGAGACGAATTTTTTTCAGACTCACATTATCTATATTGAAAGTCCATTTAGAGGGTGATGGAGGAGGGACTTTCCCCGGTGTGGGAGTAGAGGTAAAAGCAGTCAGCAGGAAATTATAGTTGAACAATGAATCGGTTGCTTTTCGTTTTACATTGAGGGTTACATCTTCCAACGAGAAACTCTTAATGTTTATCTTACTAGATAACAGGTCTTTTAGTGCTATGTTAACTTTCACTTCTCCGGCATATATCAATGTATCTTTTTGAATATCGTCCAGAAAGAGCCCTTTCATCACTATAGATTTGGGAAATGAGATGCTGATATTCTTTATCTCAACCCTTGTATGTGTCTTGTTGCTGACATGAGAAGTGGCAAAATGAATCAGTTTGTTTTGAATGGCCGGAACCTGGATAAGTCCGGCAATCAGTATAAATATAAGCACAAAGATCAGGGCCATCCACAGGAAAGCCTTTAAAGCCCATTTTAATACTGATCGTACTTTATTCATGCACTTAAAAATTTGTTATCCACGAAGTATTCCCTTCGAAGTAGTTCTTTTTTAGCATTTTAGCAATAATGAATTTGAGACTACTAAGTTAAGCCCCTGTGTGCATGAATGAGTTACAAAATATTAGCGAAAAGTTACATCATTCACACATAGAAAAGGGATATTGACAGAGAGCGTCAACAACTCTTTGAGATTGATTATAGCTACTTAAAAAACAATTCAGGTACTCTTATGTTTAAAACCCAAATTAGGCTTTGTGCTGAAAACTTTATTTATTAACTTTGTCGTGTTAATTTTATTAAATCTTAATAAGCACCGGAGAACGGGTTTAAGATATGGAAAAAGAACAGAATAGCCTGCTGAAAGAAATTACGCAGAGCGAATACAAGTATGGTTTTCATAGCGACATCGAGATGGAGATGGCACCTATTGGCCTTACTGAAGATACGGTCCGTTATATATCTCAGAAAAAAAATGAGCCTGAGTTTCTGCTGGAGTTCAGGCTAAAGGCATACAGGAACTGGTTGACAATGACAGAACCTACCTGGGCGCATATATCTCACCCACCGATTGATTATCAGAACATCTATTTCTATGCCGCTCCCAAGGAGAAAAAGCAGTTTTCGAGCCTGGATGAGGTAGACCCCGAACTGATTGAAACGTTCAATAAGCTAGGCATCTCTCTGGAGGAACAGAAAAAGCTTTCTGGCGTTGCTGTTGATGCAGTAATTGACAGTGTCTCGGTTAAGACTACTTTTTCGGATACGCTTTCAAAAAAGGGAATTATCTTCTGCTCAATGAGTGAAGCGGTTCAGAATCATCCTGATCTTGTAAAACAATACCTGGGCAGTGTGGTTCCTCCCGATGATAATTATTTTGCTGCACTCAATTCAGCAGTATTCAGTGATGGCTCATTCTGCTATATCCCTAAAGGGGTAAAGTGTCCGATTGAACTTTCAACTTACTTCAGAATCAATGCAGCCAATACCGGACAGTTTGAACGGACGCTGATCATTGCCGATGAAGGGGCTTATGTCAGTTACATGGAGGGTTGTACAGCACCTATGCGTGATGAGAATCAATTACATGCTGCCATCGTTGAGATTGTTGCCATGAAAGATGCTTCAGTAAAATACTCAACGGTACAGAACTGGTATCCTGGAAACAAGAAAGGCGAAGGTGGAATATACAACTTTGTGACCAAGCGGGGTATCTGCAAAGGTAACGGAGCCAAGATCTCCTGGACCCAGGTTGAGACAGGTTCGGCCATCACCTGGAAATACCCTAGTGTTATTTTATTGGGTGACAACACTGTCGGAGAGTTTTATTCGGTTGCTGTTACTAACAATTACCAACAAGCCGATACCGGGACCAAAATGATCCACATAGGCAAGAACACCCGAAGTACCATTGTCTCGAAAGGGATCTCGGGAGGCAAGAGCAATAACAGTTATCGGGGTCTTGTGAAGATTATCAGGCGGGCAGAGAATGCACGCAACCACTCTCAATGTGATTCATTATTGCTGGGCAGCAAGTGTGGTGCCCATACATACCCATACATCAAGGTTGAAAACACATCATCCATCGTGGAACATGAGGCTACGACTTCAAAGATATCAGATGATCAGTTGTTCTATTGTAACCAGAGAGGCATCACTACTGAAGATGCCATCGGCCTGATCGTTAATGGTTACGCAAAAGAGGTACTGAAACAACTTCCGATGGAGTTTGCCATTGAGGCACAGAAGTTGCTTGCAATTAGCCTCGAGGGCAGTGTGGGTTAAGGATAAAAACTATAT
>Ga0224523_1001265_pt1 | contig 11040 bp, 7 predicted proteins | sample CFST50metaG_FD_182732 | JGI IMG/M metagenome (GOLD analysis project Ga0224523, IMG submission 182732) | Peat soil microbial communities from Stordalen Mire, Sweden - C.F.S.T50 | ecosystem: Environmental > Terrestrial > Soil > Wetlands > Peat | place: Sweden: Norrbotten County, Stordalen Mire...
GGGAGGAAGTCCTCATACATTTATTGTATTCACCCATCTTTAGGAGCCCGGGGGACTAAAATCCAATATTTCATTAACTTTGATTATACGAAAAATCACCATGCATGAAAAATATCAGATTACTATTCCTTGCACTTCTGATCATATTATCTGGCTGCAGGACCACATCAGATTTCAATCAGATCTAAGAGGATATTCAGAAAAATCTTGACTTTGGAAATGTAAGTACAGTAATCCAGATTGTCGGCTCCTTAAAGAAAATCAGTAGCGAGAATAAGGAAATCGTTCACGTTGCAGGAGCTCTTCACCCTGAAAAACAATATCTGAGAAGCGAACCAAATGATTTTCAGAGAGGTGAGGTTGAATGGATAGGAGGAAACCTCTATTTCGATAAATGGGATTATGATATAAAGATTAAATACATAAATCCCTTGTAAAATCCCCAATAAAAAATTCACATTCTCTTTCCAGGTAAGATCTTTCAGAAAGGAGATTTAATTTAGTATCGGGTTCTGAATCAAACTAATTACAAGTTTCGTGCAATCCAACTTAAGTATTTGTTTTTTTAATTAAATTGGGGGGTCAATAATGACAAGAAATAATCTATAATTGGATTATCACTGATGCAAAGAATAAAACCATACTTATGCATTATTTCTTTTTGGGTCCTGTTTTTTATTTCACCTGGTTTATCCGGGGCTAACAATAATTCCGGACTCAATTCAGATAAAGACAGTCTTAGGAACGAAGTTCATAAGTACACAACCGATACAACCCGGTTCTTCATTTTGTCTAATTACTTCTGGAAGTATGCCAATACTGATCTGGAACGTGTAAAAGATATAGGTGAGTGGGCATTTAACGAAATAAAAAACTCCAAAAATTTAAAAGCTCTTTCTGATGGTTATGATGTTAAGGGATTTATCTATCGGGATGAAGAAAACTATGACTCTGCTTTTTTCTACTTCGGGAGAGCTTTGGAAACGGCAAAAAAGATTGGATATAAAACCAGAATAGCCTGGAGCTACTATCATCTGGGTGAACTGAACTATCTCTTTGGCGACTTTAACAGTGCTCTGGACTATATGAAATATTCAGTCAGTTATTTTACCGAAGTTGATAATTACTCCGGAGAAGCAGGATCAATATTCTATATATCAGATATGTATGACCGGATGGGAATTCCAGACAGTGCAATTTTATTCAATAACAAAAGACTGGCCATTTTCAAAAACCATTCTGATACAATAGGTGAAATTGTTGGCAACCTTGCAATATCCTCATTCTATAAAAATCACAGCGACAGCAGGAAATCCCTTGATTATTTAAAGAGTGCACTCAGAGAAGCAGAAAGTATGAACAATGCTCAACCTGTTATTAAAGTTTACTTTGCGATAGGCGATTTTTTTGCGGAACAAAAAAAGAATTATTCTATTGCCAATGACTATTACGCCAGAGTCCTTGAATTTGCAGAAAGAAGAAACGAGAAATCGCTCGAAGCTCAATTACTAAATCAAATAGGAAATATTTACATGCTGGAGGATAAAGACAGCCTTGCTTTGAAGTTCAACCTTAAAAGTCTTGCTATTGCACAAGAGGTAAAACACCGGCATACAATATCAAATGCTTATAACAGTCTTGGACTTGTATATAAAAAGCTCGGTAATTATAATTCTGCATTAAGTTGTTTTAATTCATGTTATTCGATTGGTTGCAATAAATGCCCTGCCATTGCTTTCCACCAAACCTTGATCGAGATTGGTGATATCTACCTTACCTTAAATGATTTAGAGCTATCCTTGAGCTGGTACAGGAAATCATTGGATTTAGCTGAAAAATTTCATTCTTTAAAAGATATTTCCGTATCAAACTTAAGGATTGGTAATTGCTATCAAAAACTCAACCAGCAAGGTACAGCCGAAAGTTATTATTTACAATCATACCGGACTGCAAAAGAAGCAGGTGACATATCGTTGATTAAAAGTGTAGCTGATACAGTATCACACTGCTATGCACATAGGAGCGAATACAGTTTAGCTTACAGATATAAGCAGTTATCTACAGAACTGGGTAACAGTCTGAATGAAATTAACAGGCAGGCAGATATAACCGAGCTGGAAATGAAGTTTGAAGTAGAAAAAATCAAAAAAGATAACGAAGCACAACAGACAGTTGCGGCAGTGGAATTAAAAAAACAAAAAGTATTGAAAAATTATTTCACGATTTTTTCAATTTTACTTGTTGGATTTGGGTTTGCAGTATATTCAGGTTACAGGAGAAAAAAGAAAGACAACAAGCTTCTCACCTATCAGAAAAATCAAATTGAAGAAAAGAATGAAGAAATCAAGACACAGGTTAAAGAAATTACCTCCCAGAAAGACGAAATCGAGAGAATTTCCGGTGAGTTACATGAGTCAGATGAAATGAAACTGCGATTTTTTTCAAATATATCCCATGAATTCCGGACGCCATTAACGCTTATTTTAAATCCGGCAGAGAACCTTTTAAAGAATATTGATGGAAACGGAGAAGTAAAAAAGCAGCTTGAATACATTTATCAGAATGCTCAAAAGCTTCATGAACTAACAAACCAGATCATGGATCTTCAAAAGCTTGATGCCGGCAAACTCCTGTTAAATCCTGAGAAAGGTGATCTCATTCAGTATTGTATTGGGATTGCCTCATCGTTTGAGAGTCTATGCCAGAAAAAGAACATCACGATCGAATTTTCTTCGAATTACAGATCAGTTTTAACCTTGTTTGATAAGGATAAAATCGGAAAGATCCTGATCAATCTGGTTTCAAATGCAATTAAGTTTTCGTCCGAGAATTCCAGTATTGAAATGAAGCTGGAAATTTCCGAAAATCTTTTTAACATGTCAGTTACTGACAGGGGTATCGGAATCTCAGGTGACGAAATTGATAAAGTTTTCAAACGGTATTATCAGGCTCCATCCGATAATCAAAATATTGGAACCGGCATAGGTCTTGCTTATGTAAAAGAGCTCGTAAAATTCATGAATGGTGATGTTTCTATTGCAAGCGAATTGAATACGGGTACAATTGTCAGGGTTTCAATACCATATGATGAGTTTGTTCTTAACGATAAATCAGAATACAATATAGATATTCCTGTTACCGGTATTAAATTGAATAAAAAGGAATTTGACCCGGTTAATTTCATTAAAGATGACGTGTCTGAAAACACAGTATTAATAGTTGAAGACAATAGCGAGTTGAGATCTTTCATTGCTGATTTATTGAAACCGGAATTCAAAATAATTCAGGCCAGGGATGGACAGGAAGGTATTAATGCAGCTTTTCAGCATATCCCCGACATTATAATCAGTGATGTGATGATGGGCCATATTGACGGTTTTGAACTATGTACCGAAATAAAAAGAGATGAACGAACAAGTCACATTCCTGTAATATTACTTACTGCCAAAGACGATGATGAAAGCACCCTGAGAGGATACCGGACAGGCGTTGATGATTACATAACCAAGCCATTTGCAAACGAGCAACTGAAATTAAAAGTAAAGAACATTATATCTACACGTGAAGCAGCACGGAATCAATTTGATTTCAAATCATTACTCTCAATAGATGGTCTTAAAATCGGGGCGACAGATAAAGAGTTTATAAAAAAATGCATTAAAGCAATTGAGTTGCATATTGATGATTCATCATTCTCAGTCGATAAGCTCGCAGGGTTGATGGCATTCAGCAGCAGGAACTTCTATAGAAAAATTAATGCCCTCACCAGCCAAACGCCTGCCGAACTAATACGCATTTATCGTTTACACTATGCAAGAAAACTCCTCCAAAATACAAAAATGAAAGTATTTGAGATCGCAATGGCAGTTGGATACGAAGACACCAACAAATTCAGGCAGGCTTTTAAGAAACAGTTTGGTGTGTCCCCTTCTGAAAGCATTAAAAGTCTGATTGACTGATACATCTTTCGAACCAATCCACATAGTCACTTTGATTATGGCAAACCCGGACACTAGTTTTGGCAAGAAGGGGTATTTGTTTTAAATCATTAGCAATTACTTTAGCAGCCGCTATTATAGATATTTAGTGTGTTAGCATATACTATTGACAGATTAATAGAAAAAATAAATATGAAAAAAGGATTCCTGATTCTGATCTTAAATTTAAGTATCAAATTATTATTTAGCCAACAAGCAGGAGAAATCCATGATGCCGCTGCTGCCGGTGATTTGGACAAGGTTCGGGCGCTGCTTGAAGCGGACCCAGCGTTATTGGAGTCGAAAGACGACCGGCTCTCATATCTCGGCAACACACCGCTCATCAGTGCATGCTGGGGACCGGGCTCCAACAACTGGCAAGCAACAGTCGCGAATTACCTCATCGACAATGGCGCGAACATCAACGCCAGAAATAATAATGGGGGTACGCCGTTATATTTCGCCACCAAAGATTTCAATCTTACTCAACGCCTCATTGCCAAGGGGGCTGATGTCAACATACGTGCGTATGGCGATTTCACACCTCTCTACCAGGCTGCTTTCTCAGGGGGCCTTAAAGTGGCCAAACTCCTTATCGATCATGGAGCAGACGTAAACGCTAGCGGTGGTCAGGGTACTGTCTTGCGAGGAATCATCTATTATAAATCTGAATCAGGAACGGAAATGGCAAAGTTACTGCTGGATAACCACGCCAAACTTCAGAAGTTCAGCTATGGCAACACTGAACTTCATTTGGCGGCTTTGAATGACTATGCAGATATCATCCCGATTCTGGTCGAACATGGCGCCGATGTTAATGCATTTAACGAATATGGACACACGCCGCTTTATTACGCTGCCATGCACGGCCATAGAAAAGCTGCAGATGCATTAATTGCAGCGGGAGCAAATAAAAACACAATAGTTGAAATCAACTACGGAAAGACGCTGCAACTTTATGAAAAACTTAAAGACGGAGAAGCTTATCTGTGGTATTTAGGCGGCAAGGAATCACCATACAATAGTTACGCTGTTAAAACAAAAGAACACCTGCTTATCTTCAATCCGCCTGAAATTGACGATTCGCAAGAAGCTGGACTGGCAAATGGATACCTTAACCCGAACGAACTGGCAGATCAAAAAATTACTGCATTTATTTTATATCCTTCATACCAGGGACGAATTAAGCAGCCAAGCATTTCAGAGTTAGCAAAGAGATTACCGGGTATCAATGTAGTGCTCAACTTCAAGCCAGTGGGTGATAGCGCTTACAATAATCTGATTCCGGCATATCACATGGCTACTTTTTATGAAAATTTTTCTATCGACGGAATAAAGGTGTATGCCATTCCGGCAGCGGGAAAAGTCTGGTTCTCAAGTGAAGGTATGGCGTATCTTGTTGAAGCCGATGGAATGAAAATATTCCATTCAGGTGTGCATGTAACCAGCAATGAAGCATCTGTTGTTGAAAAATACCGCAAGGGAATTGATTCCATGAAACGGTTCGGTCCTGTGGACATAGCGATCCTGCCTGTGAACGGCCGTCACTTATGGTGGATTGATTATAAATCTTACCTCTATCTGATAGATCAACTTTCGCCGAAAGCAATTTATTTAATTGGTGATGACCGCATGGTAGAAGAACACAAAAAGTGCGTTGATGTGTTACAAGAGCGTAATGTTCCGATATTCTATCCGGAGGGAGGGATAGCAATAGGGCAACGGTTTCATTACCTCCGTGATTCAATACAGAAGTGATTGATAGCCGCTTAAATTGTATCACAAACAATGAAATTAAATAAAAAGGATCTAAAATGAAAAAGTCATTTTTTTTAATTCTACTAGGACTTAGCAGTTTAATTTATGCACAAAATAAAAATGAATTTACCGATTTATACGGAGATTATCTGGGACAGATTGCTCCAGGGGATACTCCAGTTGTTTTTGCCCCGGGGTTTATTTCCCGGAAAGGCCTCGAGCATGGTCCCGCAATTTTTTCAAAAGATGGCAATGCAGTTTATTGGTGTGGGCGCGTAGCCGATTCACAAGAGGGTAAGATATATACATGGTGTATGAAACGGATAAACAAACGTTGGACAAAACCTGAAGTTTTTGTCTCTTTTGCAGATAGTGTGTGTTTTGATCCTTTTTTATCGAATGATGGTAAACGGCTTTATTTTGGTGCTGATGGAGATGCAGGAAATACAGATATATGGTTTGTTGAAAAACAGGGTGGCGGATGGGGCAGGCCCCAAAGCATAAGCCCGGTTGTTAACACGATTAACGGTCAGTGCCAGGCTACATTTACCAGTGATGGGACAGTTTACTATATAGATTATAAAACAGTAAACAACAAATGGACCTGTGACATACTTAGATCAAGGTTTAAAAATGGAAATTATCTTCAACCCGAGACCTTGCCTGTAAGCATAAATTCATCATCAGAAGATTGGACTCCATATATAGCACCGGATGATAGTTATTTAATTTTTTCTTCAACAAGGAACAAATATGGAGATTTATATATCAGTTTTCATGATATTCCGACTGACACATGGTCCGAACCAATTAATATGGGAGGACTAATAAATACTGCGACACAAGAAACTTATCCTACGGTTAGCCCCGACGGCAAGTATTTGTTCTTTACCCGTTACACTAATGAAAAAAGCAGCATGGATGTATATTGGGTGAGTGCAAAGATTATAGACAGATTAAGAAAAAATAGTATGAAAAAATAAACGTGACCTAATACACCCTAAACAATTTTAAGGCAAAGTCACTATTAATATTTAAAACACATGAAAAAGGATGTAAATTTATTATATATTTTAAAAGTCAAAAAATGAAAAAAGTAATAGTTGCACTGGCATTAGTAAATCTTGCAATTTCATTAAATGCGCAAAAATCAGTTAATATAACAATTGTTTATTTTTTCTGTAAGTTTTTTAACCTAATAATGAAGGAGTTATAATTATGAAAACAAAATTATTGACCACAGCATTATTTTTTGTTACTTATTTGTTTTGCTGCTCGTTTCTTGGTCAGGAAATTAAGGATGGGCAGCACTACGGTCAAAAACTTCCAGGAAAAACTCCTGAGATTTATAGCCCAAAGTTCAGTTTTATCAAAGGAGAAATAACTAGTGATATAGTGCTTTCTCCTTACGGCAGGGAAGCCTGTTATATTATTGAAGATACCAGTTCAAAAGAGAGATACGACAGAAATATTATATACTATACACAAATGGAAAATGGGAAGTGGAAAAATCCCGAAATCGCCTATTTTGTTGCCAATCAGGGGAAGGGTTCTATGCCGCAATTTTCACCTGAAGGTAATACCTTCACATATTCATATAATGGTGATTTTTGGACGAGCGAAAAGAAATCAGGTAAGTGGTCCCCTGCAGAGAAGATGCCAGAACCGGTTAATTCAGACAAATATGAATGCGGTTTTTCATTTGCTAAGGGTGATAGATTCTATTTTGCTTCCGCCGGGCGTCCTGAAGGCAAGAGTAAGCAATGTGATATTTATTGTGCAAAGAAGAGTAATGATACGTTTGGGCCTGCATTAAACCTGAGTAATCTGAATACTGAACGTAGTGAATGTGTTCTTGCCGTGTCTCCGGATGAGAAATATATAATTTTCACACGCTATATTAATAAATCAGGCAATGATGCAGTCGATTTATATATTAGTTTTCGTAAAAAAGACGGAACCTGGACAGTCGCCAGAGAATTAAGTTCCCCTTTTAATTCACCAGGTTCAAACCATTCACCAAGATTCTCTTCTGATGGTAAATATTTCTTTTATAGTCAATCAATAAAGACTGAAGCAAATGCTACAAAAACCACGCATTTTTGGGTAAGTGCAACCGCATTTGATGAAATGATGAAATCTGAGTTAGCTGCAAATGGTAAATAGATGTGAACTTGGACTTATCTTTGGAGAGAGTATAAAACAAGGCAGATTATTCCCCTGACTATAACTTATCATCCTGATTCTGGCAAACCAGGGCATTAATTTTGGCAACCCTGGAATACATACCTTCATATAATTCACTATACTTTGGTACCCGAGCATTTAGTGAAGAACTTAACTATGTATTAGCCATGAAAACAAAAAGATTTAATTTCACCAGGGTAGCCGTTAGTATAATATTTTTTATCTCAGTTATAAATGCCTCCGCCCAATGGCCACAGTGGCGCGGTCCATTACGTGACGGAATCTCGAAAGAAACCAACCTTTTAAAAGTCTGGCCCGCAGAGGGACCGAAATTTGCATGGTCATCAGATACTGTTGGCGATGGCTTTTCCTCAACATCCATACAGGACGAGACGGTCTATACAACTGGAAAACGGGATTCCATTGAAATACTTACTGCACTGGATCTGAAAGGAAATTTAAAATGGCAAAGGGTTATAGGAAGAGCATCAAAGGATAAAGACTGGCCCCAGAGTCGCTGTACCCCTACTGTTTATAAAAATAAAGTCTATGCCATTACTGTGTTAGGCGATATCGCCTGCGTCGATAGCAAAAGTGGTAAAATCGACTGGAAATTGGCTGCTTTTGAAAAATTCGACGGAAAAGGCTACAATTTACCGTCTGGTGGAATAGCAGAATCACCTCTTGTTGTTGACGATAAGCTGATAATTACTCCTTGCGGACATACTACCACAATGGTCGCATTGAACAGATTAACCGGCAATACAATCTGGAAGTCCGAAAGTGTACATGATACTACTGCTTTTACATCGCCGGTACTATTTCCGGTAAAAAACAAAAAAACAATTTTCACCTCAACAAAAAAAAATGACCTGATTGTCGATTATAATACGGGCAAGATTATATGGAAGGATAAGAATATTTCAGGATTCATACCTGTTGTTAATAATAACCAGATATATTTTACCGGCGCTTATAAGAAAGGGGGAACTTTATGCAGCTGGAATGACCAATTAAGTAAAAGAGCAGTTTTATGGCAAGATACAGTCAGCGCCAATCAGATAGGTGGTGCAGTTCTGTTAAACGGCAAAATAGTTGTATCAGGGAATTCGAGAGGTTTGGTTTGCCTTGATTTAAAAACAGGGAAAATACTGTCTCATTATGATAGAATCAGTTATTGCAATCTTATCGTTGCCGATAATATGATATACTGCTATGAAGATCAGCATGGCAGGGTCTGCTTATTTAAACTTGAAGGGAATAATCTTGAATTAGTAAGTTCATTTAAAATAACTACCGGATCAGGACCACGTGTTGCCCATATGGCTATTGCCAATGGATTGTTGTTTATCAGACATGGTAAGGTCTTAATGGCTTACAATTTAAGACAACAATCGTGATGAATAGACAATAAATAGTCTGATAAACACAGAAAATGTTTAAATTTATTACATAATATAAAAGTTGAAAAATGATAAAAGTAATAGTCGTATACTAACAGAGAAGATTAAAATTAACTCATGGAAACACCTGATTTCTTTTCATCAACACTTTATCGAAGTACATTCTTTACGTTACTTTTATACTGTTCTACAGCGATAAGCTCTCTGTTCGCCCAAACCGACAATGCTTCCATTACATGCGGAAACTATCGAAAGATTTATTCAAATGTGCTTCATGAAGAACGGATCTTACTGATTAGTCTCCCTGAAGACTATGGCAAGTCAGATAAGACTTATCCGGTACTTTTTAAACTGGACGGGGATAAAGAAAACTTCCTGCAGGCATTCTCAGCCGCGTTTTACCTCTTCGATATGACAGACAACGCTCCCGATCCAATCATTATCGGAATTGAGAACACCGATAGAAATCGCGATATGTTGCCTGATCAAAAAGCGAACTACTTCATTCAATTCATTCATACTGAACTAATCCCATTCGTCGACAGGAATTACAGAACCAATGGTTTCAGAATCCTTTGTGGTCAATCACTGAGTTCTCTCTTTGCACTCTATTCCTTTCTGGAGCAGCCTGATATATTTGATGCCTATATTCTCGGTAGTTTTGGATTTTATAAAGAGAGTCTGTCTGTACTTTTTGAGAATGAACTGAAAAGAAACAGCGACCTTAAATCGATTGGAACAAAATATTTATTTGTAGGAAACGGAAAACTGGATAAGAACGATCCTGATGGAACAATAACAAAACGAGGAGATCAGTTTCTGGAATTGCTTAAACAGACAGTACCATCAAGTGTTATTATGAAGTGCAAGGTGTATGAAGAAGAAGGGCACGTCCCCTACCCGACTATCTATGATGGTTTAAAATGGATTTATAATAACTTATAACACTCAACATGAACCGTTTTAATAAGTATATCAGTGCTGTTTGTGCAATATTGATTGTTGCCAGCCCATGCAACGGTCAGGTTGAGCGGGAGACCTGGCAGCCACCGGAAAAGATTATGGATCCGATTGGGGTTAAGCCAGATCGTCGAAATGGTGGATAAAACAAGCTTCGAACTTGAAAGAACCGAAAACTTCCTGCAACGAGATAATATCCACATCTTCAAAAAACCAACAAATTCAGATCTCTAAAATACTCACTTACCAAATATAGTTTATATGAAAAAGAAAATTTGTTACATTTTATTAGTTTTTATATTTAGCTTAAGTAATCTTCGCGGACAGAATTCTGTAATCGATAGTACCTGGATTGGTCCTGCAAAGGGTACTTTAGTTATTGTCGGAGGGGGCGGAAGAAGTGATTCGATAATTAAAAGTTTTATAAAATTAGCCGGGGGCAATAATGCTCCGATAATTGTTATTCCTACAGCCGAAGGAAGTGAAAGATACAATGAAAATTCGGGTGATGCGGATGTAATAAGAAAACTGGGTGCAACAAATGTTAAGGTTCTCCATACAACAGACAGGAATATAGCTAATTCCGACTCATTTGTTATGCCATTAATTAATGCTAAAGCTGTCTGGTTTGGAGGAGGACGACAGTGGAGGCTTGTTGATGCCTATAAAAATACGCTCACCGAAAAAATGCTCTGGAAGGTTCTGGAGAGGGGCGGTGTTATCGGCGGGACATCTGCCGGGGCAACAATCCAGGG
>Ga0224523_1001267_pt1 | contig 11018 bp, 10 predicted proteins | sample CFST50metaG_FD_182732 | JGI IMG/M metagenome (GOLD analysis project Ga0224523, IMG submission 182732) | Peat soil microbial communities from Stordalen Mire, Sweden - C.F.S.T50 | ecosystem: Environmental > Terrestrial > Soil > Wetlands > Peat | place: Sweden: Norrbotten County, Stordalen Mire...
TCATAATTCTTCAAATAAGGCATAACGATTGTATTGCTAAATTGCAGCAATATCCACTTTAGTTTTTGAGTTGCAGCAACTCGTTTTTTGCCTTTGGGGAACTTAATAATCAATCATTTAATTATTACATTTTAAATGATTCCCCAATTTTTTCAATTAATATTTAATTCTTTCCACTTCCAAAATTACTCATATTTAATTTATCTCAAGAAAATTTTGTGAGATTTATTTTTTGTGAGCGCTATGGTAAAAAACTTACTATACTATACTTATGAGTTGAGGAGTTGTAATAAAAATAGGAAATACCATTTTACGTTTATAATATACTATCATGATAAGTCACGATAAGGTTTCCCAAAAAGTTTATGCTATCCCGGAAAGTCGGGACAGGGTTTCCCAAAAAGTTTATGCTATCCCGGAAAGTCGGGACAGGGTTTCCCAAAAAGTTTATGCTATCCCGGAAAGTTGGGATAGGGTTTCCGAAAAAGTTTATGCTATCCCGGAAAGTTGGGATAGGGTTTCCGAAAAAGTTTATGCTATCCCGGAAAGTTGGGATTGCATGTTATTACGCACTTAACACATTAATAATAAATGTGTTAATTGGACTTTTCTATTTTGCGATTTCCCGATCATTTGTAACGATAAAATTTTAACATTTTTTAACAATATAAATCCACTTATCATCATTTTATAAAAATATTTCCCATACCTTTGTACAAAGCAAAAAGTAAATTTGTTTTCTTTGTGCAAACCATAATTATGATAAATTCATTTTCTTTGTATAAACCAAAACACTAACCATTATGATACAATTAAACAAACTCTTCAACCTAATGTTCTCAGATCGCGAGATTACGGACTATAGGATCCAGAATTTCACAATTTATTTGATAGCGATGTTACAATCGCAAAACAGTACGCACCAATGGGATGCCCAGATAGCGGCGCTGCAAGCCAGCCTGCAGGCACTGCAAACCAAATATGACGACAAGGCAACCACGCGGGCCGATCAGTACCAAAGTTCAGTGTCGGTTGAAAATTATTTAGCCCATTACGTGGAAATTGTTAAGCGTGCAAGAGGAAATGTTACCAGCAAATACCCTGTAAAATCGGCTGAATACAAAGGATTTTTTCCTTTGAAATGGAGTGATTATACGAAACCATTGCGCCCAAAAATAGGTTTTTTTATTGATTTTTTTATTGATCGCTATGGCAATCACCAGGAACTGGGCACCGACGTTTTGAACGACCTGATAACGCTCAAGAATAATTATAACCCCGCCAGGGCACTGCAGGTGCAGAATATGAGCAATGTATCCTCCCTGATTGATGAGGAATCCACAGAACGCCATGACCTGAATATTGAACTATATAAATGCGTTTACACGCTGGCATTGGCATTTCCCGGTCAGCCTGAAAAAGCAGCTTTGTTTTTTGATGAATCAAAATTGTATCCCCATTCACATGCCACCCAAAGCACGCTGGGCGTTCCGCATACACTTTCATACAAACCGCTCGAAATAAGCAATACGGGTTTGCGTGGCATTGTGGGCCTCAGTGCACGAATTATTAATTCGTCGAATTGCAGGCTTAAAATTTTCACGGTTTCGTCGCTCAAAAATTTGATGATTAGCGATCTTGCCGCATTAGTGGATCCTTATGCCGATGTAACCCTTGATCTTGCCACGATAGGAAAGAAAGCCGACAACAAATACCTTGTAATTGCCAATCTTGATGCCGCAACCTGTTCAATTTCCGTGGAATTACAGGGCAAAGTAAAGTAATTCAGTAAGTTAGTGATTGGCAAAAGAGGTATTCGGTATTCGGTAATTGGTAATTGGTGGTGGTGGTGAAGATTTTCCAAAGTGAAGAAAACTTTGGAAAATAGTTATTACGTAATACCGTTTTTATTGGTATTATTTCATAAAAAAAATCCCAAATCCCAGGCTCAACGCCTTGGAATTTGGGATTTTTAATTTGTTTGGGTTTTATTTTCAGGGATTTTATTTTCAGGGCGTATGCAATACGCCCCTACTGACTACTGACCAATAACCAATAACCATTTTACTTCACTATGGTTAGTTCATTAATGATATTCTTCGCTCCCGCGTATTTATCAATCATAAACAGCACATAGCGTATATCCACGCAAATGGTTCGTTGCAATTTTGGTTCATACGAAATATCGCCGCTCATGGCTTCCCAGTTGCCATCGAAAGCAAGGCCAATCAACTGTCCGTCGCCATTGATAACAGGGCTTCCTGAATTGCCTCCTGAAATATCGAGGTTTGCAATAAAGCATACATCAAGTTTCCCGGTTGTGTCGGCATACACGCCATAATCCTTTTTATCGTAGAGGGCTTTCAACTTTTTAGGAACTATAAATTCGTCGTTGGTTGAATCTTCTTTTTCCATAACGCCATCAAGGGTTGTGTAATAATTGTAATGCACAGCGTCGGCAGGATAATAATCCAGCACCTGTCCATAACTCATGCGCATGGTGGAATTGGCATTGGGATAGAATTTTTTGGTTGGAAACATTTCTCTCAAACCTGCAACATAAAGACGATTGCCAATGTTGATTTTATCTTGTATATCCTGCACCCGTGCCGACATTTTTATATAAGCTTTAACCATTGACCTCATTGTTACAAATGCAAGGTCTTTATCAATTACTTTAAAACTTGGTTTGGCAAGGAAAGCATAAAGTTTTGTTGAATCAACCAAAATGGATTTGGCAAAAAGATCGTTGGTGAACTTAGTAAAATCCGATTTATATTTCTTTACAATAACATCCGCAAAAATAGCAGGAAGCTGATCTTTTGGAACATCCTCAAAATACATTTTCAATAATGCCGGGCAAACGGCTTTGTCGCAATTTGCATAATAATTTTTGAAATATTCCTGGGCTTTTACCTTGAATTCGGCCGCCGCTGCTTTTATTGCATCCTGCGTACTTTTGGGGTTTTTAAGAATTCCGTATAGCGTTGAAATACCATAAGAGAAATAAATAAATTCGGGGCCCTGGAAAGCTGCTTCTTCAAGGAACTTAAGCGAGAGATTGTATTTTTTCAGGGAGTCATAACCGGCGGAAATGTCGCTGAGCGCCTTGCCGTATTTGGCTTTCCTTTTGTCGTCGGCATTCACCCATTCGGTAAATGCGGCTTCCTGTGCCAGCTTTTTCTCATACACTTCATTTCTTTTCAAACCTTTGGTTTGTCCAATAAAGTACTTCCAATAATTGCTCGATTCGGCGTATTTAGCGGAATACTGTATTTTTACTTCGGGGTCGGCATCCATGAAACCTTTAATGATTGAAAGCTTTTTATCTCTTATTTTCACCGTGTATGGATTTGACTGATCAATTGCCAGTTTCACGCCATAGGAAGTGAGGAAACGATCGGTACTGCCCGGATATCCCCAAACCATTGCAAAATCATTTTCTTTCACACCTTTCAGGGAAATAGGAAGGGAGTATTTTGGTTTTAAAGGAATGTTCTTTTTGTCATATTCGGCGGGTGAACCATCAGGAGCGGTATATATTCTGAAGATGGAAAAATCGCCGGTATGACGCGGCCACATCCAGTTGTCGGTATCGCCACCGTATTTTCCCACAGATGATGGAGGAGCGCCAACAAGACGTACATCTTTGAAAGTTTGGTAAACAAAAAGGTAATATTCATTGCCATCATAAAAATCTTTCACTTTTGCATCATATTTTCCTTTTTCTCCGGCTTCTTTTTCGAGTTTGGAGATTTCATCATCAATTTTTGTTTGACGGGTTGTTTCATCCATCGCATCGGTAACCTTGGCAAGAACCTTGGCTGTTACATCCTCCATCCTGACCAGGAATGAGGCAGTAAGGTCTTTATTGGAAAGTTCTTCATCTTTCGACAGGGCCCAGAAGCCATTTGTAAGATAATCGTGATCCATGGTGCTGTGTGCCTGAATTGATTCATAACCGCAGTGATGGTTGGTAAAAATCAAACCATCGTTGGATACGACTTCGGCCGTACAGAAAAAACCAAGTGAAACAACAGCGTCCTTAAGACAAGCGTGATTCACACTGTAAATCTCATCGGCAGTAAGATGCAGCCCCATTTTCTGCATATCCACGTAATTGAGTCGTTCAATAAGCATTGGAAGCCACATGCCTTCGTCGGGAGTTGCTGCAAAGCCTTTAAATCCTAAGGTCACAGCAATGATCATTGCAAATAAAAACTTTTTCATAATTCTGATTTTATTGATTTAAATTGTTGTTACAATATTTGGGGGCAAAGATAATGCGTTTCTTTCACCTTGTGAAGCGAATGTTTAAGTTTTATGTGAAATGGCTGTTTGGCTCTGTGAATGGCGGTGTGTGCAGAGTGAAATTTTTACAACAGAAGGTTTACGGAATAATTGTTAAACTCCCCGATATTCTTCTTCTTTGGAGTCTTTCACGTACTCATACCCAATATCCACCAGGAGTCCCGGCGACATTGAGGCTGCAACAGCAAGTTTATCGCAGGTTTCATTTTCTTTATTATCATTGTGGCCTTTTACCCAAACAAAGCGAACTTTATGTATCTTGTAGATGTTGAGAAAACGAAACCACAAATCAACATTCTTTTTATTTTTGAAGTTGGTACGCACCCACTCTTTCAGCCAGCCTTTTTCGATGGCATCAACCACATATTTTGAATCGGAATAAATGGTAACATCGCTTCCGGGGATTTTTAAAGATTCAAGGGCAACAATAACACCCAGCAACTCCATACGATTGTTGGTGGTAAGACGGTACCCCTGCGAAAGTTCCTTGCGGTGTTTTCCCGACATCAACACAATGCCATAACCACCCGGACCGGGGTTACCACGGGCACACCCATCGGTGTATATAATAATAGGCTGAGGCAGAATAAAGAGATTAAGTGAAACTTTTAAAATAACTTCCCAAATTATTCCACCGAATTACGAATCCTTTACGAACTTACGAATTACGAAAGTGCTTCGGATATTCGTAATTCGTATTTTCGTCCGTCAGCCGACGGATTCGTACTTCGATGAGGTAATGCTTTTGCTGATTTTGTTTTGAACTTTTTACTAAGGAAAGAAATAAAATGAAGATAACAAAAAGTCATTGATCATTAGTCAATGGTCAAAAACACCACTGACTAATGACTAATGACTATTGACATTATTTCTTAGTGATACTTGTAAGTTCGCTATAACCTAAAAGTTTACTGTTCTTATTGAAGGTTTCGCTTTTTACCAACCCTGTATTGGTGGCAAAATACTCGGCTGTTTTTGAATTCATGGGTATGGTCATGCCCATCATCGTGGTTTCCATTTTCACATCCTGGGTAATTTTAAAGCATTCAAAAGTGCCGGCAGTTGTGGTAACAGTTTCTTTGCTTGCCACAGTTCTATTGGAAAAAGTGATCTTCATGGTTGAAAATACAGCACCGTTGTTGTAAATAGTCATGGTTCCGGTTGCTTCAGGAAGTGTCATACCAACAGTGAGTGTTTGTGGAATTTCGAGCCAACTTCCATCGGACTTAATATCCATATTTTTCCATTGCGATGATGACTGAGTTGGAATAAAACTTTTCATTTCAATACTTACTTTTCCTGCAGCGCATTTAATTGCTGTATTTGTTGTGCCCAAAACAGTATCTTTTTTATCCTTCGAGGTTGATTTAACCGTTGCTACAGTTCCGTCAGCGGAAGTAACTGCATTTGTTACAACGTTTACACTCGTTCCGTCAACCTTACCTTTGTCGTTATAGTTCGTCATTGTCCATGTCGAACCGTTGGTAAGAGGATAATAATTACTGCATGTTTGCGATTTGGAAATGCTTGAAAATCCTGCCACCAGGATACCCAGGATAATAACCCTGTAAAGATTTATTGATTTCATGTTTTGCTTGTTTTGAGATTAATTTTAAAATTATTTTACAAAGTTCAGAAAAATTCCTGAAAAATTCTCAATTATTTTCACTTCACGGAAAGAAATCTTAAATCTTAAATCTCAAATCTTAAATCTCAAATCTTAAATCCTTTTCTACCCTATCATTTGATCCAACAGTTCGGCTACATCGTCACTGCTTAACTTATGATTCATCCCCGATACTTTATTAAAATTCATCGTATCCAGTATCTGTTGCCTTTTCACTTTGCTGATTCCTGCTTCTTCAAGCCTTACTGGACATCCAATTAGTATAAAAAACTCTTCAAACTTTTCGATGGTCTTTCTTGCGGAGTCCACACCGAACAGGTCTTTTCCCAATTGAGATATTCTATCGGGAATACGGTCTTTCATGAGCTTCAACCATGCAGGATATACAATTGTCAATGATGCACCATGAGGGATGTCGAATAAAAGAGAAAGAATATGTCCGCAGTCATGCACACCCCAATCGCCGCTTGCCCTTCCGGCCATGGTAATTCCATTCAAGGCAAGGGTGGATGCATATAATATCTTTTCACGCAGTTCATAATTCTTCAGGTCATTCAAAAGCGCCGGACCATTTTCCATTGTTTCTTTAATAATCGATATCACGAGCCTGTCGGAAAGAGAAGCATCGCCTTTGCCAAAATAAGCTTCAAGGCTGTGGGCTATGATATCGGCAATGCCGTAAGCTGTATAGTTCTTGGGTACTGTTATTGTGAATGCGGGGTTGAGGAACGAATGCTTCGGAAAGCAAAGAGGATTGCCCCATCCCAGCTTTTGTTTGCTCTTATGATTTTGCAGCACGGCAAAAGGATTCATCTCTGTTCCTGTTGCAGCCAGCGTTAATACAGCAATTACCGGAACGGCTCTTACGGGTTTTTTCAGACCCGTATAAAAATCCCACGCGCTGTGTGATACAGGGATGGTGATGGACATGATTTTTGCCGAATCGATCACACTTCCTCCACCAACTGCCAGCACCACATCAACATTACTATTACGACCCAGCCGCGATGCGGCATCCACATCCTCAACAACAGGATTGGATTTGATTCCGCTGTATTCAAACACCACCGCTTCAATGCTGTTCAACTGAGCTTTTATCTGGTTATATATCCCTGTTTCTTTAATTGAATTTTTCCCGTAAACCAGCAAAACCCTGTTACCATAGGTTGCAATTGTTTTCCCAAGGTCATTCGTAATGTCTTTTCCGAAGTGCAGTTTGGTGGGGTTATATAGTGTGAAATTTTCCATAAGAAGTAAATTATGAATACAAAGGTAAGAAAAAGATAGAACGCAGATGACGCAGATTTTTTATGATGAACACAGATAAAATAAAAAAATCTTTTTTTAATCTTAAGTTATCTGCGTCATCCGCGTTCTATCAACTTTTTTCTTTTTGAAAATATTCAAAAACAAAATTACCTTTTGCCTTTCCTGCTACCTTCTGTATCTCCTCCAGTGATGCGCTTTTGATATTCTTCACCGATCTGAATTTTCTCAGCAGGGTCTGCAAGGTTTTTTCTCCTATGCCTTCAATTTCTGTAAGCTCTGACTTTGTGAGCGCTTTCTCTCTTTTGTTTCGGTGATGTGTGATACCAAAACGGTGGGCCTCGTCGCGCAACTGCTGAATGATCTTTAAAGTCTCTGATTTTTTATCAAGATACAAAGGAAGCGAATCGCCGGGATAATAAATTTCTTCAAGTCTTTTGGCAATGCCAATGATACCTATCTTGCCACGAAGGTTCAGTTTTTCAAGGCTCTTTACAGCCGAACTTAACTGTCCTTTCCCCCCATCAACAATGATCAGTTGCGGTAATGGTTTTTCTTCCTCCAGTAGTCTTTTATACCTTCTGAATATCACTTCTTCCATGGAAGCAAAATCATTGGGTCCTTCAACGGTTTTAATGTTGAAATGACGATATTCTTTTTTCTCCGGCCTTGCATTTTTGAACACTACCATTGCCGCAACAGGAAAAGCTCCCTGGATGTTGGAATTATCAAAACACTCAATTTGAACAGGAGGTTCATGCAAACGAAGGTCCTTCATCATTTGCGCAAGTATGCGCTTGCTGTGCCTTTCAGGGTCAACAAGATCACGCTGCTTTTGTTTGTCCATCATATAATAGCGGGCATTTCTTTCCGACAGATCAAGCAATTGTTTTTTATCACCTTTTTGAGGAACAGTTATAATAAGGCCGGGAATTGCAGTTTCAAGCTGAATGGGTATAATGATCTCTTTGGAATCGGAACCAAAACGCTGACGAAATTCAATAACAGATAAGGCAAGTAATTCCTCGTCGGTTTCATCAAGTTTCTTTTTTATTTCAACGGTATGCGACTGGATGATGGCGCCATTGATGACTTTCATGTAATTCACATAGCCATTGTTTTCGGTGCTGAGAACTGAGAAAACATCCACATTGGTTATGGCAGGATTCACCACAATGGATTTGCCCTGGTACCGTTCAAGCAGCACCAGCTTTTCTTTTACAATATGCGCCCTTTCGTACTCAAGCGATTCGGAATAAATCTTCATCAGCGCCTTCAACTGTTTTTCAACAGTGATGATATTTCCTTTGATGATGTCCTGTATATGAGAGATTGTGATGCTGTAATCTTCTTCGGTTTGCAAACCTTCACATGGGCCCTTGCAATTGCCAATGTGGTATTCAAGGCAGACTTTGAATTTTTTATTCCGGATGTTTTCCTCTGTCAGGTTTAAGTTACAGTTGCGAATGGGATATAATTGCCGGATAAGGTCAAGCAGGGTGTTCATCATATGCACGGATGCATAAGGACCGAAATAAACAGATCCGTCTTTTACAACATTCCTGGTCGGGAAAACCCTTGGAAACCGTTCATTTTTGATACATATCCAGGGGAAGGTTTTATCATCCTTCATCAAAATATTGTACCGGGGCTGATGTTCTTTGATAAGATTATTTTCCAGAAGAAGTGCGTCAAATTCAGTGGCCACAACAATGTACCTGATATCCGCGATCTTTTTTACCAGAACATTAACTTTCCCGCTTTCGTGCTTCTCTTTATTGAAATAGGACGAAACCCGTTTTTTTAAATTCTTTGCTTTGCCAACATAAATGATTTTTCCCGTTTCATCAAAATACTGGTAAACCCCCGGCTTATCAGGAAGATTTTTAAGAATATTCTGTATATGTTGACTGAAAACAGGCATTATTATTAGTTAAATAACAAATTACAAATAGATAGCAATCTCTACAACTCACAAACCTTTTTTACTTACTTTTCTCAACAGTAAGTCCCACTTCCATAACACAAGGAGTAGGCGTTTTAGGCATATCATCTGTGATCTCAAATTTGTAAATACCTATTGAATTGAATTTAGTTTTCCCCATTACAAGGGTCTTTTCATCCCAAATATCACCTGCAACATCGCCCATGAATTTGCCACCTGCATCACGAAATTTAAGTTTAAAGTTTTTGGTGTGGCTCTCGCCATTTGGGGCATCGTAAGAAAGATTGATCAAAAGTGCGTCATAAGGATAATTGTCAGTATGCCTCACAGGAACGTAAACATTGTATAAGGCAGCAGTATCATCAATTTGCAAATCGAATTTCACCGTTTTATTCATGGGCCATTCGTTGTCGTCAAACTTTTCAAACTTTTCAAAAACCTTATTCTTGCCGCAAGCAACCATGCATAGCGCACAAAAAATGATCAACAGCTTTTTCATAGAGTTATTTTTTTCAAAATTACGAAATACCAGTGGAACAGAGAAATTTTGAAATCAGGAAAACTAATAAGAAAGTCGGAAAATAAATAAGGAATCGGGAATATTGTGGAACTTTATCTCAATAAATTATTGTTTTTGCAAAAAGCATAAAACTCGTCTTCTATCTGATCTCTTACTTTTCTGTAAACAACTAATTTCTCATTTTCGGTTCCTTTGGCATCGGCAGGGTCTTCAAAACCCATGTGGAGCCTGTGTTTTACTTTTCCAGTGAAGACAGGGCAAACTTCTTTTGCTCCGTCGCAAACTGTTATTACAAAATCAAACGCTTTTTCAAGAAAAATATCTACACTTTTGGGGATTTGTTCAGAAATATCAATTCCTTTTTCAGCCATGACCTTTACAGCATATTGGTTTACATTCTTTTCGGCCCTGGTACCGGCAGAATAAACTTCCAAATCAGGATTTAATGTTTTAAGAAAACCTTCTGCCATTTGGCTGCGGCAAGTGTTGCCGGTGCAAATAATGAGTATTTTTGTTTTCATAAAAATTTCAATGTTTAAAGTTTCTATGACTATTGACAAATGGCAATTTCAACAACAATTTGAATTAGATGAGGAACAATCACAAGAAGGCTCCGTACCTCTGAGTATACCATTAATAATTCCAGCGGCGCAGCCAACTCCCGACTTAACGCTTATGGCGCCTTCGGGACAATTTTTTTCACAGGCACCGCACTCCATGCAAAGATCCCGTTTGTCAATAAAGGCTTTTCTGTCCTTGATTAAAAAAACCTCATGCGGACACACAATAGTGCACATTTTGCAACCATTGCATTTTGCCACATCCAGTTCAAGAGTGACAACATTTTTGAGATATACCAGTCCGTTCATATCAAATAAATCTTGTAACTATCCATCCTATTAAACCCACACTGGCTATTGCTATCTGCATGGGCAATGCAAACTTCATTTCCTTTTTTACTCCTGAAAGTGAGGTAAAAGTTGATGAGCCTGTAAAATTCATAGCAAGAAATGAGGCTATTCCTCCATTTATCAGAAACCACGAAATGATTGAAAACACATTGTTTCCAAGAAAACCAACGTAAAGAAGCAAAGCTGAAATGATCCAACCCATCAAAAATCCCTTTAATGAAAACATTTTTAAAGGTATCCAGGGAAGCAATAATGGAGTCAATGCACAACCAGCAAGGTAAGCAGAGAATAAATTTATTACAGCTTTTCCTCCATTTTGCCAGGCAAGGTCGATGGAATACCCATTGCGGTTCAGTCCGGCCATGATAAAGAAAAGTGCCGGTATCATTATCAGGTAATATTTACCGTAGGCCAGCTCCACAGGGATCAATTTTGCCC
>Ga0224523_1001271_pt1 | contig 10982 bp, 9 predicted proteins | sample CFST50metaG_FD_182732 | JGI IMG/M metagenome (GOLD analysis project Ga0224523, IMG submission 182732) | Peat soil microbial communities from Stordalen Mire, Sweden - C.F.S.T50 | ecosystem: Environmental > Terrestrial > Soil > Wetlands > Peat | place: Sweden: Norrbotten County, Stordalen Mire...
CCGCTACAGTCTCCACTGGAGTGGTTGACGCTCGTACCCTGGAATTCCACGTCGCCAATCAGGGAACCGCCAGACAGGCTTTGGCCCGAGGCGAACCAGCCGAGCGGGAAGAAGGCCGTCTTTGCTGTGCCACCGCTTACCGTGAACGAGTTCGAGTTGTACGTGCCACTCTGGCTGCCAATCATCGACAGGGTGCTGGCAAAGGTGGCGACCATCGCAACGCCAGAAACCATCTTGCGCTGGTACCGCGAGCTGGTGGTTAAGAAGTACGACGAGAGGAACCATCAAGGGCTGGGGAACGCTTTGATCGACGGTGAACAGCAAGACGTGGCCGGGGCCGTTCGCATCGTTCGTCGCGAACGGCTGGGCGGACTGCTCAGTTTCTATCACCGGAAGACCGCCGTCCGGGAGCGGATCGAATAATGGGACAGGACAACATCACCGCGGGCGAGGTCATGGGAGTACTTCAGGGTGGCGTTGTTGAGCCTGGGGATTTCGAGCGAGCATTGTGGCAAGACGCCACAATACGCACTGTTTGGCGCCCAACATCCCTCATTGCCGGAAATGAGGAACGAATGAGGAACGAAATCTGTCCTCTCCTGTCCACTCAATTCAATTGCAACTCGCCGATCTTGTTGAAATCATTGGGCCCGGATTGCGCAGTCATGGGCCTCATAACCCGAAGGTCCCAAGTTCAAATCTTGGCCCCGTCAACGGCAGCATCGAGGCCACCCTGCCCCTTCAGGCATGCCGATTCAAGCTACGCGTCTCCGCCAAATTTGTGCGAGAATTGTGGCGATACGTTTCCGGACAGAACGTGGATCACGCCGTTGCGTTTCTCTCAGCCTCATGCCGCTGTCGCGCGCGCCGACGCCAGTGGCGAATCGCCCGCACCATGAGGGAAGCCCCAGACCAGCCCATCACCACCGCGAGCGGTAGTGCGACGACCCTTGGCCAAAGAACCGCAATCGCCGCACTCACCAGGAGAGCGCCGGCACAGATCGCCATCAAACGGCTCCTAGAGAAATCAAGTGTTCGCCTCCGTCCGACGACTGACCCCACCACGGCGTGCGCAAACCGGATGACGCCGATCGCTCTTCCCGAGGAGCCACGGGGTGTGGGCTTTCCGCGGTCTCCACGCATAGGCGCATTGCCGTCAGGGACCACTCGACTCTTCAGATCGATTACGATCTCTGTCGCGTTCTCCAGGTCTGCGAGAAACATTTCCTCCATTTCGCGGGCCAGGCCAACGTCTTCCATGGCGACGTCAATCTCGTAATTTGAGATGAAGCTGGCGGGGTTCAGATTCGACGAGCCAACCCGTGCCCAGCGCCCATCCGCTACGGCGGTCTTGGCGTGCAGCATCGAGCCGTTCCATTCGAAGATGCGCACACCGGCTTCGAGCAGCGGCCGATAGCCTGCCCTCGAGAACGCTGCAACCAGCATGATGTCGCTGGTGCTGGGTACAAGCAGGCGAACGTCGACTGCATCCTGGGCAGCGGCGCAGAGGGCCTGCACGTAGGGAGCAAACCCTACGAAGTATGCATCTGTCAGCCACAATGTCCGTCTGGCGGCGCTGGCGATGAGCTGATCCAATCGAAATAGCCTGGCCTTGCTCGGAACATCCGCGATTACCCGAAGCGACACATCCCCAGCATGCGGCAGAACGGCAGGATCCGAGAGTTCCTCCGTCGGGATGCTGCCACCGGAGGCCGCCCACACCTCGGCAAAAGCATGCTCGACGCAGCCTACCGCGGGTCCACGAATTTCGATGCCCGTATCACGCCATGGTGGAATCCCTCGCGCGGGATCCCCCAACCAGCGGTGGCTCACGCAGACCCCGGTGACAAACGCGACTTCGCCATCGACCGAAAGGGTCTTGCGATGATCGCGACTGAGCCAGCCCACAGGGCTGTCGATGCGAGGTGTATTGAATCGCCGGACCTCGACGCCGGCTGCGAGCAAGACTCGCCAGTATCGGCGCGTGGCGCCTGCGAGCGAGCCCAGCCAGTCGTGCAGCATTCTGACCTTGACCCCTGCGCGGGCACGGTCGGTCAACGCCGCGGCAAGTTCGCCGCCTACCTCATCGTCCTCGATGATGTAGTTTTCGAAAAAGACCGTCTTGCGGGCGGCACGGATGGCGGCAAACCAAGCGGTGTAGTTGGCGGCCCCGTCCTTGAGGATGCGGACGGCGTTCCCCTCGACAAGCGGCGCCCCGGACGCACGCCTGTAGGCCTGCTCGACCAGTTCAGAAGCCTCCAAGAGCAGGGTTGCGTCTGGCAATGGAGTGACGGGTTCGTTGGTCGGGAGCTCGGGCATTGGGCCACTACTCGTAACGAAGGGCTTCTACTGGATCCAAAGCTGCCGCGCTTCTGGCTGGAATGGCGCCCGACGCGACACCAACGGCGGCGGAGAAACCGAGTGCGGTGAAAACAATCCAGGGCGAAAGCTTGACCGGCAACCCTGGAATCGCCATTCGGGTCACTCCGATGATGCCCGCACCGAGGGCCAGCCCCACCAGGCCGCCGATCGAAGCGATAACGATGGCCTCGATGAGAAACTGCATCAGGATGGCGTTCCGAGTGGCACCGACCGCTCGGCGCACGCCGATCTCGCGCATCCGCTCGCGGACCGAGACAAGCATGATGTTCGCGATGCCGATGCCGCCGACGATCAACGAAATCGAGGCAATGGCCAGAAGCACGCCCGTCATCATCGCCATGATGGAATTGACTGTTGCGAGCATGTCGTCTTGCGAGATGACGGTAAAGTCGATTTGATTGTTGTGGCGTCGCTTGAGCACTTCCGTCACATCGGCGATAGCCGCCTGAGCGTTCGCCTTGTCTCGGGCACGCAGCATGATGGTGCTGTAACCGTCGAGAGCAAAGAGGTCGAGCGCGCTGGTAGACGGAAGCAGGGCCAGGTCATCGAGATCGAATCCCAGCGAGTTGCCCTTGTGTTGGGGCGGTCAAGGACGGCAGCGCGCGCCCGAGCGCCGCAAGCGACTTCACCCTCCTGCTGCTCGATAGTCGCGGCTGCCACCTGAAGGTCGGAATTCGTCTTGCGTGCCCCGGCGAGAAATTCCTCCAATCGTTGCTGGGCGAATGCCCGCGTGGGCATGACTGCGGCTACTCCCAGGATTGCTGGCAAGAGACGCCAGATAATGTGGCTATGGGGAGTCAGGGCGCTGCCTTCCCCACCATGTCGCTCATTGCGCGGTCGTCCATGGACCACGGCCAGTGCATTGATTGTGCCAAGAAAATTGGGCCAGCGGCATCGCCGGGGAAGAATTGACTCGCTCAATATGGTCGGAAGGTCGTTTCGTAATGATTGCGTGAAGACGATCAGGCCAGAGGGCGGGAAGACGATCGTGTTGGTCGCGATCACTGTTCTCAACATCGGCCTGGAAATCGAGGCAATTCAGGCTTTGGGGGCCATCGCAACCGGCGACCAGCCGGAGAGTGAGTACATGGTGACCAGTGGCAACTACTACAACGGTGGGTGCTGCTTCGACTATGGCAATGCAGAGACGAACAACAACGACGACGGCGCCGGCACCATGGAGGCTGTCTATTTCGGCAACTCGACGGGGTGGGGCAAGGGTTCGGGCACGGGCCCCTGGGTGATGGCGGACCTTGAAAACGGTCTTTTTGCTGGAAAAGATTTCGGGCCCACCGCCAGCAATACGCCCCTGACCTCCACCTACCTTACGGCCATGGTGACAGGCCGATCCGGAACCTTTGCCATCAAGGGCGGCAACGCGCAGTCGGGTGCTCTGACAACCATGTACGACGGCGCGCGTCCCACCATGACGGGCTACAATCCAATGAAGAAGCAAGGGGCCATCATCCTGGGTATCGGCGGCGACAACAGCAACAGTGCTCAGGGGAATTTCTTCGAGGGGTGCATGACTTCCGGCGCGTCGTCGACTGCGACCGACGACGCGGTCCAGGACAACATCGTCGCCGCAGGGTACGGACGCTGAAGCGCGGTCGGCGGCGGCGCGGCTCAGAGCCTTACAGGCGCCGACATACCTACCGGTCACCCGCACCAGCACCGCTGGCGCCGGCCTCTGCGCGGGGCCAGCCGGCGTGAGACTGGCCCCGGCCACCTGACCGAGCTGGCCGTGTCATCGGTGCTGCGGGAGCGGGTTGGTCTGACTCATCGACAGCAGTTGCTCGGCCTTGGTGTGCGCTTCTTGCAGCGTGAAGGCGACACCGCTGGCACCTTCCTCCGTCAGCTTTTGTGCGCTCTCCTGTCCGTTTGCCTGGATCCCGGGACGGATCACCAGAATTTGCGTGTCAGGGAGTTTGGCCCTAATTCGTTTGCAGATGTATCGAGCCTGGGCAAGGCCGCCGGGCGGGATCGAGATGATGCACACCAGATCGGGCAACTGGGTTTCGGCGGCCACAATGACGTCGGAGGCGAGGTAAGCGGAGCCGACGGATTCGACCGCAACCCGAGTCGGGTCGAAGAGCTGGGCCAGCATTTCCCAGATCAGCTCGTCCGTCGCGCTGCGGGCTGACACCCCCAGGACACGCAGCGGCGGTGTCGTCGCGCTTCGATGGGAGGAGAGGTCACGGGTGCCCGCGCCTTCCGGAGAATCATCGACGATGGAGCGAATGGTCCGCAGGACATGATCGTGATCGGCCTCCGCTATCTCGTCGCGGGCGCGATCCCGGTTCGCCAGCAAGAGAGAGGGGATGATGACCCGATCGAAGACCTCGCCGCGCGCCGTCGTCCGGAACTGCTTCTCCAGTATCTCGTGGGCTTCGTCCTCGTCGCCCGCCAATAACCGCTGGTACAGGATGAGTTCGGGTTCCAGCGCCGGCTCGTCGCCGAGAAGAACCGCCAGGAATTCCAGGCGGGTGACGTGTTTGCCGAGCACCACCAGACACACCGTCATGGGCGTGGACAGGACCAGCCCGACCGGTCCCCACATCCAAGTCCAGAAGATTGCGCTGACCACCATCGCCATGGACGACACGCCGGTCTTGGCGCCGATAACCAGCGGCTCGATGATGTATGCGGTCACGATGTCGAGTCCGATGAAGAGGGCGAGCGTCGCCAGCATCGGCCCCCAGCCCTCGAACTGCACGAATGCGAGCGCCGCGGGGAACAACATCGCCAGCGACGTGCCCACGAAGGGAACAAACCGGAGCATCGCCGCGACAAACCCCCACAGCGGCGGGTAGGGAATGCCGATGGCCAAGAGGCCCAGCGCGACCACAACCCCAAAACCTCCGTTGATCAACGACTGATGCAGAATAAATCGGCTGATACGTAGGCCCGCCTCGTCCAGCGTGCGGGTAGTGAGCGTCAATTTCCCTTTGCCGACCAGGCGAATGAATCGATCGCGCAGGTCTTCGTGTTTGGCCAGCAGAAAGATCACCAGCACCAGCACGATCAGCACCTTGGCCAACGGCGCCAGCACTGGCGTCAAGATGGCCTCGATCCGTTCGGTCATCGTCGCTTCGGCTGGGATAAGCTTCACGGGACGGGCCTCGCGATCCTCCGTCACGCGCTCGTCCAGCTGTTGGGCAACCCCGTCGATACTCTTGGACAGTCCAGCCAATCCGCCGCCCTTGGGGCCCCGCAGAGCGCTCACCTTCTTGCGCATAGACTCGGAGTACTTCGTCATCTGCGTCGAAAGATCGACAAGCTGATGCTTGAGCAGGTAGCCGAACGCGGTCACCGCCGCGAGCGCGACGACGGCCACCAGGGCGATGGCCGCAGCGCGCCCGAGACGGCGCTCGATTCGCTTGACGACCGGACTCAAAGCGAAGGCAATCACGACTGACAACGCCAGGGGGACCAGGATCTGCTGAGCGCGTGAAAAAATCGCCACCACCAGGGACGCGGTGGCCAACCAGAAGAAGACGTGCCTATCCTGGCGTGGCGCTGCGGCGGCTGGTTTGGATTCGTTCACGGCCCGGCCTCGATGAGAGGTTGTGCGCGGCTCACGCCGATACCGTACGCGGTCGGCGTGTAAGCCGCAATAATTCTGTGCGGAGTGTGCAGCGCCTGAGATTCTGTCAGTGCTCGCAGGAGCGGCACCTGACAGGGATTCGCATGGTCAGCGGCGCCCCAGCGGAAATCCGCGCAGCCCGCGTGCAATGTTGCGAGGCGACGCAGGCTCGGCCATATTCATGGCCACGGGGCGTGAACGCGCCCACTGAGTGGTCGGGAGATCCAGACGATAGCGTCGTGACGTTCAGGCAGCCACGGTGTATTCGTGGTGTAGTCCGCCGAGAACCGGCACGCCGCGCACGGCGCTCGCTGGCGTCGGCCGTACCGGCGGCAGCCAGCGCGCCCCGAGCGGCGCTTGTGTGTGCAGCCCACGATGGGGCCGAGGAGAGTACCAGTGGATGAAGAGCACAGAACGCTCAAATCTGGACCTGGCCGCCATGCGCGAACGTCTGGCCCGCAAGCCGGCGGTTGAGGGAGGGCCGTTTCTCTTGCTCCCCTCCTGATCCCTCGCGGCGTGAGCCGGAGAAAATCCCTGCGATTTCCTGGTCCGCACCGACTTTTCGCGGCGTACAGCTACCTCCAGGTGTACGGCGGCGTCGGGGTGTCGTCGGTTCCCGGACCCGTGCAGGTCGAGCCGTCGACGTAGCCGCTACAGTCTCCACTGGAGTGGTTGACGATCGTCCCCTGGAATTCCACGTCGCCAATCAGGGAACCGCCAGACAGGCTTTGGCCCGAGGCGAACCAGCCGAGCGGGAAGAAGGCCGTCTTTGCTGTGCCGCCGCTTACCGTGAACGAGTTCGAGTTGTACGTACCACTCTGGCTGCCAATCATCGACAGCGCGCCGACGATGCCATTTGAAACTGCGCTGCCCTTCTCCACGTAGGCATGGTCCTGGATCCGCGCTCCGCTGCCCACCGTCGCTCCGCTCGCCACCGTGGCGTAGGGACCAACGTATGCTGTCGTGCCCGGGGGCGCGCAGCCGCCGCCGTTGCTCGAGCGGGTCAGCCCCGAAGGACATGCGTCTTGCTTGCCTCCCTGAAACCCGTCGGGCCAGGCATTGCCCAGTTGGAACATGTATGGATAGCGCGGCACCGTGTAGTAGGATTGGTCCCACACGATCTCCTGCTGAACCGAGGGTGTGGCCACAACGACCAGCCACAGTGACTCCCCCGGCTTGACACAGTAATTGAGCTGGCCGTCCGAGCCCTTCTGCAATGTACTGTAGCGCGATGTCGCTATTCCCGCATCCGTGGCGACCAACCCCCAACGCCAATCCGGGTTGGGATTGGCCGAGGTCACGCCGCGAAAAGTGACGGTCACGCTGGCGGCGCCCGCGTCCAGATACAACCGAATGATATTGTAGCCGAAGCGTTGTGGCGCCCAATCGAAGGGTGAGGCGAAGCGCCGATTGCTCGCGTAATCCGGGTCCAGCGGCTCGACCTTGCTGAGGCGCAGACGGCGCCAGGTCTGCGAGATGTCGTTGATCAAACCGTAATTGGAGCGGAACAATCCACCCTGATTGCCGCCTGAAGTGCTCTCCGGCGGCGGGTCTTGATAGTCCCAAGTGATGTTGTGCATGGCCCATTCGCCCGTGAAGTCGTTGAGCTGGCTGATGTTCCACTTCTGGCCATTCATGATGGCGGTGAAGGGATCGGCAACCGGCGTGCCGTCCCAAATGGCGTTGACCGCGCTGTAGCAGTACTTGTCCTTGAGGTACTCCATAAACTGCCAGTTGCAATAGCGATCCCTCGTGGAGCCCAGGTAGAGGTGGGGAGCATTGGGCAGGTACTCAGAGCAGTGCACGTCGGTGGTGTGATATTCGACTTGTTGCTGCGCCGACCAATTGGCGTGACTTTCGTAGATCCAACCGCAGGTGTTCGAGTTGGGGCAGGACAGGCCGCCCTCGACGGCCTGAACGCCGTGCCTGAATTCGTGCGCCAGTCCCCAGTGATCGGAGAGACCACTGGTGCCGATCCACATACCCATGTGCGTCGAGTCCCAGGCGCCACCGGTGAGCCCCCAGGTGGATTGGACGTGGACGCTCACCTTGTTCTTGGTGGACGAGTTGCACAGGGGTTCCCGCTCCCACATGGGCGTGGTGAAGTACAAACTCCATACGGTTTCCAGGTGGTCGACCGCCCCTTGTGCCAGCGCAGGCGTGGTAGCGGTCTCGTCGCCGTAGACCGCGAAGTGCGCCGACTCTGAGACCAGTTTCATGCCGGAACAGCAACTGTCGTTTTGCGGCCCTGCTGCTACCCACGTGCCCGCCTTACAGGTCGTCGGCGGCGCGGTCGGACAGTTGCTGGCCCAGGTCGTCGTGGTGGAGCCCGGATCGCAACTGGCAGAGGCCGTGGTGTTGCCACCGGTGCCGCCGGAAGCGCCACCGGTGCTGCTTGCGCCGCCGCTGCCGGTGCTGCCGCCAGTGGCAACGGATCCGCCGGAGCCGACCGTGCCCGCGCTGCTGGTGGTCCCAGCCGTGCCGCTCTTCCCACCAGCGCCCGTCGTGTCGCCCACAGCACTGCTTCGGCCCAATCCGGTCGCGCCGCCCGAGGTCGTGGCGCCGGCGGAGCCAGTCTTGTCACCCGAGTTCGTGCTTTCGCCAGAGCCGGCCGTGCCACCCGAGCCCATCTCGGAGCGGGTCGTGCCACCGGCGACGCCACTTCCGCCTGATCCGCTGGCGCTGCCCGACGTGCCGCCGCTGTTCGATGCGCCACCGCTGCTTGGCGTGCCGCCCGAGGTCGAGCCGCCGCTGCTCAATGTTCTTCCCGACCTGCCACCGGTCTGCGCGGGCGTGGTCGAACCGCCACCGCCTGATGAGCACCCCTCGAAGGCAGCGATCGAGGCCAGGATGGCCAGAGAAATCACTATTCTCACGTGAGGTCTCGTTGCTGAACGACCCGGTGGGGTCGGTTCATGAGTGCCCGATGCAGTCACTGTCTTTCGGGAGCTTCACCTTGACCATATCTTGCTTTTCCGTTTCAAGAGCGAGGATCCTTCCAGGGGCTTCCGGCATCAGAACAAGTGAAAGGACAGCTTCGATCCGGCGAGGGTACAAGCATGCTCGGAAAGCTTCTTCTCGGTTTGGCTATTGTCGTGGTCGTGTTGGCAATCGTCGTCGCCACGCGTCCGTCGACGTTTCATGTTGAGCGTTCGATCCTCATCTCGGCGTCGCCCGAAAGCGTATTCGCGCAAGTGAACGACTTTCACTCATGGGCCGCCTGGTCGCCGTGGGAGAAGCTCGACCCCACGATGGAAAAGACGTTCTCGGGACCGTCGGCAGGAGCCGGCGCGACTTACGTCTGGAAGAGCGACAACGGCAAGGTGGGGCAAGGGCGGATGACCATCGAACGTAGCGATTTGCCGTCTTCGGTCAGCGTGAAATTGGAGTTCATCAAGCCCTTCATTGCCACCAACACGGTGACCTTCACCTTGATACCAGTGGCCACGCAGACCAGGACGACCTGGGCCATGGACGGCCACAATGGCCTTCTGGGCAAGCTGTTTCACCTCGTGATGAATATGGACAAGATGGTGGGCGGTGACTTTGAGCGCGGGCTCGCCGCTCTGAAGTCCGTGGCCGAAGCGGTTCTGGGAACAGCAGCGGGATAGCCATGCAGGCGCGCTGGCGAGGATAGGAACATGAAGAAGTCGGGCGCGAGCCAAGGTGGGTCGGCATCGGAGCTCATTTCGAAAAGAATCGCCGAACTCGGGGACTGGCGCGGGGAAACTCTCGGCATAATGCGCAAGCTCATCAAGGAAGCAGACCCGCGCGTCGTCGAGGAGTGGAAGTGGATGGGCACCCCGGTTTGGTCGCATGACGGCATCATCTGCACAGGCGAATCCTACAAGAAGGTCGTGAAACTTACCTTCGCCAAGGGCGCGTCTCTGAAGGATCCGGCCCGTCTCTTCAACTCGAGTCTCGACGGAAACGCACGCCGCGCGATCGACATCCACGAAGGAGAAGAAGTCGACGAGGCCGACTTCAAGGCGCTCGTTCGCCAAGCGGTCGCCCTCAACAGTTCTGGCAAGCTCCCAGACTTCGACCGACCTGGCCAGTAGCTGTCCGGCTGAAACGAGCCGAGCGACGACACTCCCACCCGTTTGCGACTCCGAGGTTCGCGATGGCTGCGGGTGCCACCAACCAGGACTGTCTCCCAGTGCGCAGGTAACCTGCCGGGCCGAACTCGATCTCTATCTCCCTCTTGCTGTCCGGAAATCCATCGCCGAGTCTCACGCGGCCTCCCGATGGTAGTAGTTCAGCAGTCCGTCTTTCCCGGCGCGGCCTGTGTCGTTGCTCTGGTCGACCGCACAACATTGCCACCGTGTCGACATCGACGCCGACTCCTGGCGCGACACCCACAACTTCGACCGCGACGGAGACTCCCACCAACCGCCCCGCGCCGACGCCCCGGAAAGCGCAAGCCGTGACCCTATCCCGCGAAAACCCGTCGACCGTCAGATCTCGACGGATGGCAATTGCCGTCTACCCCCAACGTCCTCCGTCTGCTCATCGCCGGCTACAGGCCCCACGAATACTGAAGCCGGGCGAGGGCGGAAGCGTTGGTCACGGTCAATGTGAGAGTTGACCCCGATCCGTTAATCTTGGTGAGGCCCATGCCGTTCGCGCCTTCCAAGCCAGCCCAAAGACAACCACCCATCGGATAGGCCCTGAATTGCTCCGGAACCCCCATCATGTAGGCGGCGTTGACGTCTGTGGGGGTGCCAGTGCCGCTGTAAACGACCCCTCCGCTCAGCGGCGCTCCCCATTCCGTCGCGACGGTCCGGCTAGAATAGGCGCCCACCTTCTGTTTGATGACTTGCTCCCAGCCTGCGGCGGTGAGCGAGTTGCTGTTCGAAGGATACACGTGAAGGTTCAGCAAGGTTCCGTTCAGACGAGAGTCCGCCCCCACCTGCGTCACATCGGCATCCCACCCGTTTCCAGTCACGACCCCAGCCACGAGGACCCGCGCCCTGGGAAGATTGGGGAACAGGGCGAGCCATTGCGCCACCAA
>Ga0224523_1001272_pt1 | contig 10981 bp, 7 predicted proteins | sample CFST50metaG_FD_182732 | JGI IMG/M metagenome (GOLD analysis project Ga0224523, IMG submission 182732) | Peat soil microbial communities from Stordalen Mire, Sweden - C.F.S.T50 | ecosystem: Environmental > Terrestrial > Soil > Wetlands > Peat | place: Sweden: Norrbotten County, Stordalen Mire...
CAGGTAAAGTACAACAAGGTCATTTAACAAAAGCCACTTGGCTTGTTGATACTTGAGATGCGGAAATAATTAAAGGATTCAGTTGCCTCTTCAGGAATTCAATATTATATTCAGAAACCAGTTCTTCAATAACTTCCGAAACATGTATTATTTTGGTTGCCTTATAAGCTTTCGCTCCTGCAAATGCAAAACCTTCGGTCATATTTCCCTTTGCTGAGTTAAATAATACCTGGGCGATGCAATAAGGCGCTTTTTTAAAATCGCAGGAAGTAAGGCATTTCCATGGACATTTAAAAGGTTTGGTTTCACCTCTGAGGATTTGTTCAACAAAATCATTTTTAACAACCCGCCCTGGTAATCCAACAGGACTGTCAATAATGACAATATCACTTTCTTTACTTGTCAGGTAGCTTTCTTTAAAAGCTTGAGATGCATCGCATTCAAAAGTTGTAACAAAGCGGGTCCCAAGTTTTACTCCTTTTGCACCAGCTTGCATAATGTCGTACATGTCTTTTCCTGAATAGATGCCACCACCGGCAATAACAGGAATCTCTTTATTAAAAAGCTCTTCAAATACCCGAATTTCTTTTACTGTTTCTTCGACCAATACATTAAGCGGCTTTGAAATATTTGACAATTCGGCCTTACTAAAACCTAAATGTCCGCCAGCCAGAGGTCCTTCCAGAGCCACTGCATCCGGTACAAATTTGTATTTATTTGCCCAGTACTGAAAAATAAGTCTTGCTGCTTTTGCAGAAGAAACCTTGGGAATTAATTTAGTATGATGATCTTTTAAACCTGCGCGTTCAATAATAGCCGGAATGTTCAAAGGTAAACCGGCTCCCATAAAAATGACATCAATTTTTTCTTCAATAGCGGTAAGGATAAGGTTTTCATGATCGCTAAGCGCTAACATTACATTCAAACCAATGATGCCATTTGAAAGGCTTCGTGCTTTCTTTATTTCTTTTCTTAATGCTCTTTTATTTGCTTCGTAAAAGTTTTTGATATAATCCGGTTCGTCCATTCCGATACCGGCAGCGGAAATCACACCTATACCTCCTTCGTTTGCAACAGCAGCGGCTAATCCGGATAATGAAACAGCAACGCCCATCCCACCCTGAACAATAGGTAATCTTACCTCAATGTCTCCAATTCTCAATGATTCCATAAAACTATATTTATACTAAAATAATTACAAAATTAGAACGTCAAAATGTAGTAATTTGAAAACAGGGACAAAAAAGGGGATAAAGGTTTAAAAGGTATCGTTAGGGATGATTTCGTAGCTTTTAGGTGCGAAATTGGTAAAAATCATAAATAGATCAGAGCAATTCATTGAGTTTATATGCGAAATTTTTGGATACTGGAATAGAAAAATCCACATTTTCAAAAAATAATTTATAGCCTTGAGGGTTTCCTTCTACTTTTTCAATATAGTTTATATTCGCCATATATGAACGATGGCATTTAAAGATGAATTTGTCTTCTTTCAGTATTTCTTCTGCTTTTGTCATACTGCATCTTACCAATTGACTTTTAACTATATTACTATCTTTCCAAAAAACTTCAATATAATTATTTGCCGAACGGATAAATAGTATTAAGCTTACCTTGATCGCAAGGCTGTCTTTCTGATAATCAGAATCAAAATAAACAACTTTTTCCTGGATGAGTTTGTTATCTTTTAGTTTTTTGTTTAATTCCGTGGCCAATTTTAAATGCGAACGCAATATTCTGTTGCGGTTAATGATAATAACAGCCGATATTGGAAAGACCGCAGCCAATTGCAATGTAATTACAATATTAAATTGGAATTCCAGTATTCCCAACAACCTGCAAAACAAATAATATCCTGATGATACGGTAAATAGCAACCAGATATTCCATAATATCTCTTTCCAAATATTCCATTTTATATTAGAAAACATCTTTGTGAAAATACTGGGGAAAAAAAGTAAATTTATACTTAGTATCAGAAATGTAATAAGGCATAAACCTAACATTAGATAATACTTATCCTTGGTTTCCAGCGAACTTATATTGAAAGGTTGAAAAAGAAGTAAGAAAACAAAAACCCCTATACTGATAAAAAATATCATTATGGAGTTATATTTTAAATCATCATTGAAAGGATAAGGCTTATTAAGGAATTTGAACATGCTGCAAAAATACATAAATAATCTTAAAGATAAAATAAGTGTCAATGCCTTGATACATAAATGCAAAATTATCCAATATGAATAAAATTGTTGAAAAAGTTAATTGCTATTAATCATCTTCCAAATCAATTTTATTTACTTCTTCTTTGGTTGAGATGAAGTATTTACTGGTGCTTGCTTCACAGCTTCCTTTTGCTGGGTTCGTGGAGCAGACTGAGCTTGCGGATGCACAACCGGTTGAGTTTGTTCCCAACTTTGCTTGTGGTATTCCTGAGCTTTATTCATATTATTGAAATTGTAAGTAGATTGCGTTTTAGTCTGTGGTTTTGGGCTAACAGCAGGCTTTTGAACTGACGTTGTAATCTTTACGGCCGGCTGTTTTGCTGGTTGTTGCTGAACTTCCGGTATATTTTGCTGCTTATCTTCAGCCATAGTCTTTGATTGAGGAGCAGCATTCAGGGCGGGGTATTTAGTTATGTTCTTTTGGAAATACTGATCTCTGGCAGCTGGCAAACCCGTTTTACCATTTTGATCTTTTTTCGCATCTTCGTTCAATTGTCCTATTTGTTTTATCACTTCAATTCTGTTCGTATTATTAGTGAGAAAATCTTTAGGCAAATAGGGCTTGTTATCTTTAACCCAGTGATGAACAATAACAGAATTACCATCGGCCATTCCGCGGTGCCCGTGACCGTGCCCGTAATAATAATTAACGTAAGAATTACACAGGTGAGGATAATGATGCATGTGCTCTGGATAATAGAAATACCAGTTGGTAAAATAATATGAAGGATAACCAATGATAACCATATTTCCATATGCATCATAATAAAATCCACAGTCAAACCAAAAAGGATAAGGATACCAATAACTGTATGGATACCAGGTAGGATATCCAAACCAATATGAATAAGGAACGCAAGTGTAATTTGAAATATATTCAGGACTTGGAGCTGTGCTTATTTCATCTTGAGTATATCCGTTTTCATTAGCATAATCTTTCGCTGCACTTTTTAAATCATTCGCGTCATCAGGGTTTTGTTCAACATTTTGTTTCCATGTGGCAGCGTCTTCTGCATTCTGCCTGACTTCAGCGAGGTTTAAAGAATCCATCCGGTGAATTACGCCTTGTGGATCGCGTCGGAAATGATCGCCGATCCTCACTGTGAGACTGAGATGATCGTTTAACAAATTTATTATTTCAGGATACTGAGTGAGTTCTTTCAATGCTTCCTGTGTTACCTGAGGATAATCTGAAAGTACCTGTGCAAACTGTGTATTTGTCTGCGATTGCAGATCATCAATCTTTTTAAGGGTTTCATAATGATCCCTACTATATTTCAATGCCGTTTCATGAATTTCATCAGGATAATTGACAAGAATTCTATCAATATCTTCTTTTGATTTTTTACCTCCCTGCGCCAAATCAGATATCAAACCCGGATACCTGCTCAGGTTCCAAAAATCTTCCTGTTCTTCTTTTGAATAATTACTAATAGCATCGGTGAAACCACTGCTCGAATTTTTCTGCAGACTTGCTATATTGACAATAGCCGCAGGGTATTCGCACACCTCAAAAATATCAAGGCGGATGGTATCTGGATACATTACCAATGCATTAAAAGCAGCGGAATCTTCCCTCGTAATATGATTAGATGTTTGGGGTTGTTGAGCAAAACCATTATTGTTTACAAAAAGAATTGCTATAACAAACAATGTACTGATAAAAATTTTCTTTTTCATCTGTTTATTTTTTTGTTTTTTTAAGGTCAGATGGAATACGCCATGAATAATCATTTACGGTTGTTGTTAAATTTACTACTCATGGCTATTTCATATATTTATTTACATTAAATAAAGTAATTAGCTGATGCTATATTTTTGTAAAGTTAAAAAAAATAATGGCAACTATTAATATCTTAACTTATATACTAATTGCTTTAATTCTATTTCAGCTGTTTTTGCAGCATACTGAAGGTTTACTAAAAGATAGGCAGCCTCTTCAAAGCTTGTTTGTGCAGCTTTTACATCAAGAATTGTAGACTGGTTCAACTGGAAATTTTTCATCACAACATCAACTAATTTCTTTGACATTTTATAATTCTTTTGTTGTGCATCTATTTGCTGAAGTGTGACGGAATATGAGAGGTATGTTTTATTTGCATTCGTTGAAAGCGCACTAAACAAGCTTTCTTTTTCAAGTTTTGAATTACTTACATTTAATTCAGCGACCTTTTTTTGTGTTTTATAAATATTGCCATTGAAAATAGGAATCTGTAATATTACACCGGCAGAAGGCCCATACACCTGGTTCATTAAAGTTGAACCTGCACTGTTATTCAATTCTGCAAAATCATAAGCTGTGTTTATTTTAATTGAAGGATAGCGCTGTGAAGAAATTTCTTTTACAATTTGTTCATTGATCTTTATTTCCTGTTCGGCGGAAAGGTACTGAAGATTATGATCCAAAAAAGCAATGATCGAATCCAGTCGAATTGAAGGATCTACAATAATGCTATCATTGATTGAAATAGGATTATTTCTTTTTTTAGAATTCATTAATAATAATAAATCTGCTTTATCCTGATCAATTGCCAGTGACTGTAATTTTAAATTTTGCTCAGCAGTATTAACATCCGTTTTTGCCTGCAATATATCTACTGCATTTGCCATTCCTACCTTATCTCTTTCGTTGATGATGTCAAGTTTTTTATTTGAAACTTCCAGTGAATTCTGCATGATCTTCAAATAGCTTTCCTGCCTTATAATATCGTAGTATTTAACCATTACTGCGGCCATAGTATTTTGAACCTGCTGGTTCAGCATGATCTCACTTTGTTGCTGGAGATAATTTAATCTTTCTTTGGTAGCCGTTATTTTAAATCCGTTGAATAAAGTCATACTTGCCGTAATTCCTGCATTCTCAGAAGTCCCATTTACATTCGTTAAATTTACTTCAGGGCCAGTGTTGTTTTGCTGTTTGACATTACTAATAGATCCATTACCGCCTGCTCCCGCACTTATTATCGGCAAACCACCGGCCATTCCAAATGTATTGTTGTCTTTTGACATTTCCGAATTGTTTCTTGCAATCAAAATGTCAAAGTTATTTTTAAGAGCAGTATCAATAGCATTCTTTAATGTAAGTGTTTGTTGAGCATTCAGGAAGAATGGAAATAATAAAATTATAAATATTATAAATCGTTTCATTTTCTTCTATATATTTTTCACGCAAAGATGCATAAGACGCAAAGGTTAATTTTATTATGGATTCAAATTTTCAATTGTATCATTTTTCACTTCATGTTTTCCTGAAATAAATGTGTACACTGCAGGGATTACAAATAATGTCAGAACCAGTGAAAACAGTATACCACCAACTACTACTATACCCAATGGAATTCTGCTGGTAGCGGCAGCACCGAGGCTTAACGCAATAGGTAACGCACCTAATGCCGTTGCAAAATTAGTCATTAAAATAGGTCGTAGTCGTAATGTTGCTCCTTCAATAGCAGCATCAAATTTATTCAGTCCCTGTTCTCTTTTTTTATTAGCGAATTCAACAATTAAAATCCCGTTTTTAGTGACCAATCCAATTAGCATGATCATACCTATTTCAGAAAAAATATTCAGCGTTTGACCAAATATCCATAGACTTAACAAAGCTCCGAAAATTGCAAAAAGGACCGTAAACATAATAATAAGCGGATCTCTGAAACTCTCAAACTGCGCGGCAAGTACCAGGAAAATAAATATCAAAGCAAGTAATAATGCCAAAAATATATTGGAAGAACTCTCGGCATAATCGCGTGATGGACCACTTAAAGAGGTTTGGAAGCTACTGTCTAAAAGCTTGTTCGCAATAGCCTGCATTGCCTTAACTCCATCCCCAATCGTTTTACCCTCAGCAAGGGATGCGGAAATTGTAGCAGCTTTATAACGATTAAAATGAAACAAGGCAGGGGGGTTTGCATTTGTAATAACTTTTGTTACCGCAGTTAATGGTATATTAATTCCATTATTGTTTCTGACATAAAGGTTTGAAATATCAACAGGTTTTTGCCTGTCCTTCATAGCAACCTGGCAAATTACCTGGTACTGCATGCCATTCATTATAAAGTAAGCAAGGCGTCCTCCGCTGAATGCACTTTGTAAAACACTGGCAATATCTGTAACTGTAAGACCAAATTCTCTGGCTTTAATCCTGTCTATGGTAATATCAAGTTCCGGTTTATTGAATTTCAGGTTTACATCAGCATTTTGAAACGTTTTATCATTTTTTACTTCATCCATAAATTTAGGAATAACCGCTTTCAACTTCTCAAAATCCAGATTCTGTAACACAAATTGAACCGGCAAAGAACCCTTAGAAGCTAATCCCACTGCGATGGTTTGCTCTTCAATAGGGAAAATACGCACATTATTAAAACGTCCAAGTTTCTTATTAAGGTCTTTTACAATATCACTCTGACTTCTCTTTCTTTCTGAAGTGGGTACTAATCCAATTCTTCCATTGGCGCCGTTTACGCCTGTACTGCTATAACCAGGAACAGAAAGAAAAGAAAAATCTCTTTCAGGAATGGAATCAATTAAAAAATTACCAATTTTATCGCCTATTTCTGTCATAAATGGATAACCAGCACCTTCCTGGCCTGTAATAGTGAGGCGTATCATACCTTTATCCTCAATCGGAGCAATTTCGCTTTGTAGATTTATAAAAATAAATGCCCCTATAATTAAGCATGCTACCACAATCACCCATGATATCCAACGTTTTTTTATAAAGCGCTCAACGAGTTTTTTATAACCGCTTTCCATGCCACTAAAAAATGGTTCTGTTTTATTATACAGCCATCCATGTTGCGCATTTTTCCTGTTCATAAAAACATTCAGAACCGGCGTAATAGTAAGTGAAACAAAAGCAGAAACCAGCACAGCACAGGCAAGCACAACTCCGAATTCCCGGAACAAACTTCCTACAAATCCCTGAAGGAACAATACCGGTAAAAAGACAATAGCAAGAGTGATTGAAGTGGCTATTACCACAAAGAAAATTTCTTTACTACCATCAATGGCAGCTTTCTTAATAGGAACGCCTCTTTCAATTTTCCTAAAAATGTTTTCTGTAACGACAATCCCGTCATCGACGACTAGACCTGTTGCAAGTATTATTGCCAATAATGTCAGGATGTTTACAGTGAAGCCGGCAATATACATGATAAAAAATGTGAAAATAAGTGATATCGGAATATCAATAAGCGGACGTATTGCAATCAACCAGTTCCTGAAAAAGAAGAATATTACAAATATCACAAGACAAATAGCAATTATTAATGTCTCACCGACTTCATTTAATGAACGGCGTACATAGACTGTATTATCTATTAAAGTTGTAAATTTTATATCACCCTTTTGTGTTTTTTTAATTTCTTCAAGTCGCTTGGTAAATTCATTTGAAATATTAATATAGTTTGCTCCAGGTTGTGGGACAATTGCCAAACCAACTGCACTGACACCATTAAGTCTCCAGCTTTGCTCATACTGTTCAGGTCCTAATTCAACTTTAGCAACATCACTAAGTCTTACAATTCCACTTGAATCTTCGCGCAAAATCAAATCCTTGAAATCCTGTTCCGTAGTCAACCTGCCCATTGCCCTAATTGTCAATTCTGTTTTATTGCCATATATTTTCCCTGAAGGAATATCAACATTTTCTTTATTTAATACGTTCGTTATATCATTAAAAGCAATGTTGTATGCATTCATTTTATCAGGATCAACCCATAATCGCATTGCGGGACGTTTTTGTCCAACGATATTCACCGCACTAACTTCTGGAATTGTCTGGAAATTTTTCAATAAAACATTTTCAGTGTAATCGCTAAGTTCAAGCAAGCCTTTGCTTGGACTCTGAACTGCCAGCAGAATAATAAAATCACTATTTGCATCTGATTTTGTAACAACAGGAGGAGCATCAATATCAAGCGGCAGGTTTCTTAATGCCTGACCAACTTTGTCGCGTACATCATTTGCTGCTGTCTCAAGATCAGCATTTATATTGAACTCTACACTGATATTACTTCTTCCCACAGAACTTGTCGATGAAATGGTGCGAATACCCGCAATTCCATTTATTGATTTTTCCAGAGGTTCAGTAATCTGACTTTCTATTATATCAGAATTTGCACCAGTATAAGAAGTGCTGACAGTTATCAGAGGTGGATCGATGGCTGGATAATCGCGAACGCCAAGATATGAGTAACCAATAATACCCAGCAAAACGATAAAAATATTCATTACCGTTGCTAATATTGGTCGCCGGATAGATAATTCAGAAATATTCATCTTTTACTTTCTCTTTTTATTTTTATTACTTACCCGCTTTCTTCACACCTTTCACAGCAACCTTTGCACCCGACCTGACAAATAGGACACCACTTACAACAATCGTATCGCCAGGATTTATACCACTCTTGATTTCAATCATATCAGCATTCCTAGTTCCTGTTTCCACATTTTTAAAAACAGCTTTGCCATTTTTCACAATGATAAGTTGATTTGATAACGCATCTGGTATCACAGCATTGCTTGGAACAGCTATAGCGCTTTTATTTTCTATCAATGATACTTTCACAAAAGTTCCGGGAAAAATAGTTCCTTTTTTTAAGTATGCTCTTACTTTTACATTCCTTGTTGATGAATTGATCTGTGGTTCAATTGCATGAATTACTGCTTCCAATTTTTCATCAGAAGAATTAGCCTGAATAATTATCTCATCACCAATATGAATTATAGAATCGTAAGCCTCAGGAACACTAAAATCAATTTTAATTTTATCCGTTTGCGATAATGAACCAAGCAAAGTTTGTGGTGTTACATAAGCGCCCATGCTTACCTGACGCAAGCCCAAAGTACCATCGAAAGGAGCTTTGATCACAGTTTTATCGATCTGTGCATTGATCACTTTAATATTTGCTTCACGCGTGTCTACTTCATTTAGGGCAGCATCGTATGTTGCCTGATCAACGCCATTTACAGCCAACAATTGTTTTAATCTGGACTCAGTCTTTTCAGCAAGGTCAAGAGCGACTTTCTGTTGTTCCAGCTGTGCCTGAAGATCAGCATCATTTATTTTTACAAGGACAGTTCCTTTTTTTACCGATTCACCATCAGGTAAATTTAAAAATGTGATACGCCCACTAATTTCAGGATAAAGCGAAATCATATCTTCGGAAAGAACTGTTCCGTTAACTTCAACAGAGCTTGGAAAATTATTCAAACTGGCAATAAGAACATCGACCTTTACAGGTGGAGTTTCTTTTTTATTTGACATATTTTTATTTCCGTTCTTACATGAAATAAAAGCTATCAAAGAAAGTGGGATGATAAAAAATTTTATATAATTCATAAAATGCTTTTATATTTATTCAAATTATTTTTAATAATTCCAATGGTAGTATAAAATTCTGTAACCTGCGATTTCTTAAGTCCTTTAAAAGCGATCTCTGTTGCTTCGGCAATTGTTTTCTTTATCACTGTAATTTCCTTTTCTGCTTTTGCAGTAAGGACAAGGCAATATTTTCTCCTGTCGGAAATATTTTTCACTCTTTTCACATAACCTTCAGAAGACAGATAGTCAATGATCCTGACCACAGTCACTTTATCTGTATCCATTAATTCGGCAAGCTCCTGTTGAGTCATACCATCTTTTGTACTTTCGATAAGCGTCAATGCGTAATAATTTCTTTCAATATCAAGATGACTGAGTTTTACATTAAGTAAATGCAAAAAACTTTTACCGGCATGGCTAAGGATCCTTCCTAAAGGCTGTTCGATATTATTTTGTTTTTTTCTTTCCATATAAAAATTATATGCAAATATAGTTTATTTTGTATATGGTTTACATTATTAACTATAATTTAACACCAATTTTTTTAGACTATTTTTCTTATCAACCAAAGAAAAAATGTAAATGCAATGCTAATAAGAATCATGGTGGTTATTGGCATGTAAAAAGAAAAGTTTTCTTTCTTTATTTTAATATCGCCCGGAAGATTTCCGAGCCAGTTCAACTTATCACCGAGAAACCATATTATCAATCCGACAATTACTATAATGACCCCGATGATTATAATTGTTTTTCCTGCTGACTGCATACTATTAAAATATCATATAACAAAACTATAAAATTGTCAAATGGACTTTTGCTAAGCAAATATAAATTTAATTTTCAATAATATTTATCCATCGTGTCTATAAAAAATTCGAGTATATTTGCTTTTTTAGGAACGCTGAATAAATAATGAAAAAGAAGACTGAGAAAAGACCTGTAATACTGGTTACCAACGACGACGGCATTTTAGCGCCGGGCATAAGACATTTAATTAAGCTGATGCAAACGATCGGAGAAGTTATTGTTGTTGCACCTGACAAACCACAATCGGGTATGGGACATGCAATAACCATTGCAACGCCATTAAGGCTGGAACATTTTGTTTTTGACGGAAAACAAATAGAATACAGTTGCAGCGGTACTCCTGTAGATTGTGTAAAACTTGCTGTGAATCAAATTTTGCATGGCAAACCCGACCTTCTTGTAAGCGGCATCAATCATGGGTCTAATTCATCCATTAATGTGATCTATTCGGGAACTATGTCAGCGGCAGTGGAAGGATCTATCGAAAATATACCAAGCATAGGTTTTTCGATGATCAATAATTCTTTTGATGTAGACTTTCATTCTTCTGACAAATTCATGCTGGCAATAGCTCGCAAAGTGCTGAAAAACGGACTGCCTGCGGGAATATGTCTGAATGTAA
>Ga0224523_1001273_pt1 | contig 10979 bp, 8 predicted proteins | sample CFST50metaG_FD_182732 | JGI IMG/M metagenome (GOLD analysis project Ga0224523, IMG submission 182732) | Peat soil microbial communities from Stordalen Mire, Sweden - C.F.S.T50 | ecosystem: Environmental > Terrestrial > Soil > Wetlands > Peat | place: Sweden: Norrbotten County, Stordalen Mire...
GTCCAATAATCCATTACAAATTAAGTATCCTGTTCCTAACCCACCTAAGAATCCACCGGTTGCTTTTGCCAATACACGTGGTCTTTGTGAAGGGGTTGCAGTTATTAACTGGTAACCGGTAACAATAACAAACAAAGCAGGGCCACCCCATTTCAACCCAGTCCGAACATAAGGCAATGCTTTTGAAGCAATTGAAACTCCTGTAGCTACTGCACCTTCAGTTGCGTTAGCAGCCTCAGACACAATTTGCCTGCCCAATGCTTCAACTAAGGAAGGTGGTTCACCTGTTAAGGGTTCTGCCGAGGCAAATGAACCGTCTGCATTTTGTGTAATCTGAAACTTAAAACTTATAGGAACTTTTCCACCAGAAGGAACTGCACTTTTTACTGCCTCTACTCCTTGGCTAAATCTTACCTCCACTTCTGAAACAACGGAACCATCAGGTTTAACTACACTGTTGGTAACATTAACGGTAGATTGAACTTTAACTATAGAAGGAGTATTTGTTGCAGGTTCTCCGCTCCCTAACTCTTCCGCCGGAGCCTCAGAATTCGGTGGCGAAGAAGGTTTTTCCGATGTTTCACCTACAGGTGGAATATAGGATTTTAAAACACTTCTTATGGAAGCTGCAATCACTGGGTTTCTAATACAAATTTGGTTTCCTCCTCTAACAAATTCAGGTCCAATTATTGAATCGTAATTTTCAAGCTGAAGATTATTTTTTTTCAAAAATGCTTGGAAAATCTCCCAATAATTTTCGTTAGCCAATTTAATCAATGCTTCATTCGTATACGGGCCAATGCGCTCAGATAAAAATTGCTTCCATCGCGAATCAGTAGTTAAATCCAATACCCTGCCAAACAGAGATCTTTCAACCGAAGCAGATAATAATAATGCCGTCGATCCAGGTTGGGCACCAGCTCTAGTGGAAGCATATATTGCAGCAATTGCAGGGTCGTCAGTTAAGTAAAGTCCGTCTCCAAAATCATGAATTGCCCCACCAGGGCTTGAAGGTGCAACACCAGTTCCTTCTCCTCGATACCAAGTTTCCTTTTGACTTTGGACTATATTTTTTCTAATTTCGCCTCGTTGCTGTACAACATGTGTCAACTCATGCGCCAGCAAATGTTTTCCTGAAGAATTTTCAGGATTGAATTTCCCTCTGTTGAAATAAATATCACTGCCATAAGTAAAAGCATTCGCATTTAATTCTCTATTCATCTGCACTGCATTTGAATCAGTGTGAATTTTCACATTGCTGAAATCGGCACCAAACCTGCTTTCCATAAAGGAACGAGTATTTTCTGGAAGCGAATTTCCATTATTTTTTGAATTATTTAACTTGCTTTCTAATTTTAAACTTGATATTAATTCTTCAGAAGTTTTGCTAAAACTGGATTGTAGCAATGGTGAAATATTTTCCGCAATAGGTTTTGTTTGATTTTTTTCTTTTGCAGAAACATCCGGCATCATCATTATTCTATCTGCAAATGAATCGGCTTCCTGTTCGTATCTGTCACTGGGCTTGCCTATTTCCAGCTTAGGTTGAATAATTGTTTGTTTGCTTAACTGAATATTCTCAACAGGTAATATTTCATTTTGCAGCGAAAATGAATTTACATTATTTGCATTACTCTTGCTTTGATTGGCTGGAGCGGGTTTTTGAATTTGCAAATTTGTTTTCGACATATAACTTAATATTATTTATTATACAATCACTTTTCTTTACCAACTAAAAAGAGTAAAGCTGGGCGCAACTGCGCCTAAATTATCCCCTCTGCGATTTGCACTATCTAATAACTGCGTTATATCTCGTTCACGGCCAGGACTTCCTATTGTTGCAATATTTGATTCAATAATAGTTCCCGGTATTAATCCGAATTGTGTTGGAGCTACAGAGCGGTTACGATAAATTAAACTTTCTACTTCAACAGTTGCAGCAGGAATGTAAGTAGTTGCTACACTTGTTACTTTATTTATAGTATCTTCATCCGGCATTAGTGCATCAATGTCAGCTAAATTAGGAGAACCACCATTATATGCTTCTATAATTTGCTGACGTGATAAAAACACTGCTAAAGAAGCAATTTTTTGAGTTTCTGGCGCTGACTTTAAATAGTTATCTCCGTATGTTTTCCATTTCATTCCTTTGGGATTACTAACGTCAACACCCTCTCTATTCAATCTGTCATGAATATTCTTCAAAACTAGCTGAGGTAATTTATCTGCAATTTCAACAATACCGATATATGATTGCATTTGGGGATTCTTTGCTATCAATGAATTTTTTGATAAATGCATACTAATTTCAGCTATAATTTTATTATAGTCAAATAAATGTCCAGCAGAAAAAGCATCCGTTAAAAAATGACAAGAAGCGGCATCTACAAATAATGCATGCTGGTATTTATCATTATCTTTATTTTTACTTACAGCCTTAGCCTCGTCAATAGCTTGTTTATGCAGACGATTCCATTCTTCCTTATTTTTTCTTGAAAAATGAGTATTATTTCCGGCAGCTAATTTAAGATAATTATCTCCAGTATATTTTTCATATAAATTAGTTGCATCTCCACTGGTAATTGTGCCATTCCTTTCTTTCTCCATAACATCAAGAATATCATTAACATTCTTTGAGGGAGCGTTAGCAAGTTGATTATATGAACCAAACAAATCACCCATTAATGCTATAATTTCACCTGGAGTACGTTCTTTAAATTCTTTTTTTCCTTTTTCATTAATTTTTGAATCAATCTGAATTTTACCACCTTTAAACATAGGATCTTTGCTTATCTGGGCAACTAAATTATCTCTATTTAATCCATATTTATTTGCCCACTCAGCGCCTTCATCTGTTTTAAGGAATGCAAGTAATTCTCCTAAATAACGATCACCAATATCCTTGTGTTCATATCCTTCATAACATTGAACAATTGAGCTCCGTGATAACGAATTATTTTGCTGTACAACATGTGTCAACTCATGCGCCAGCAAATGTTTTCCTGAAGAATTTTCAGGATTGAATTTCCCTCTGTTGAAATAAATATCACTGCCATAAGTAAAAGCATGCGCATTTAATTCTCTATTCATCTGCACCGCATTTGAATCAGTGTGAATTTTCACTTTGCTGAAATCGGCACCAAACCTGCTTTCCATAAATGTGCGAGTATTTTCAGGAAGTGAGTTAACATTATTTTTTGAATTATTTATTTGATTTTCTAAATTTGAATTTGATATTAATTCTTCAGAAGTTCTGCTAAAACTGGCTTGTAGCAATGGTGAAATATTTTTCGCAATAGGTTTTGTTTGATTTTTTTCTTTTGCAGAAACATCCGGCATCATCATTACTCTGTCGGCAAATGAATCGGCTTCCTGTTCGTATCTGTCACCGGACTTGCCTATTTCCAGCTTAGGTTGAATAATTGTTTGTTTGCTTAACTGAATATTCTCAACAGGTAATCTTTCATTTTGCAGCGAAAATGAATTTACATTTTCCGTGTTACTCTTGCTTTGGTTGGCAATAGCTGGTTTTGCAATTTTTGTATTTCTTTCTGACATTTTAATAAAATATTTCCGGTTATATTGTTTTTCCTTCTTTATGAAACTCTTTTTTAATACCATTAATAATATCGGTATTAAGAATAATATTATTATTTCTGCTCATTGCCATTAGCGAGCAATAACGCACCACATTCAATATTGCGCCTCCGGTAACTTCATATTTTCTTGATATTTCAACAAGATTCACATCATTATCGAAAACTGTTTTTTCAGAAAAAGAATTTTTCCATAATTGTTCACGTTGCGCAGCATCAGGTATTTTGAACTGGATAACACTTTGAAAACGTCGTGCAAAAGCATCGTCGATATTTGTTTTTAAATTTGTTGAAAGCACTACAAGTCCGTTGTAATCTTCAACGCGCTGCAATAAATACGATACTTCTTGGTTGGCATAACGATCGTGTGAATCCTTTATATTTGTGCGTTTCCCAAACAATGCATCGGCTTCATCAAAAAATAATATCCAGTTTTTATTTTCAGCTCCTTCAAATATTTTAGAAAGATTTTTTTCGGTTTCGCCAATATATTTTGACACTACCATTGAAAGGTCAACACAGTATACGTCGCGATTGGTGTACTTTCCGAGCAAGGTAGCAGTAAATGTTTTTCCCGAACCTGATGGTCCGTAAAATAAACTTCTGTAACCCGGTTTCATCTTGCGGCGCAGGTTCCATTCGTCAAGCATTTTATCTCCAAGCTCTATCCATGATTTTATTTCATTGATCTGTGAAAGGATTGAATCATCCAGAACCAATTCATCCCAGCGTTGTTCGGTTGTAATTTTACGTGCCGGAAATTTCATTGAAAATTCGGGAGAATATTTTTCGCTTTTCAAAAGTGATTCTGATAAATCAATAGAAGGCAGTATTAATGAGCTATACAGGGATTCATTGTCGGATTGCAATTCGAAATTCAGCATTTTATTGCGAAATAACAAATGTTGATGATTGAAATAATTAATGTAGTTCAGTCTTTCCGAAATATTATCACCCGATAAAATAAATAATAATGTTTCAAATGTTGGGATCAAACCATTATGCTGATTCCCTCGCATACAGCCGAATTCAGTGAACCGCTGATCTATATTTGCATTTTTAATATTGAAACAATCCAAGAGTTGTGGCTTTAGAAGTGGCACAAATGCAAGCATCAGGCAAATTCTATCAACCCGGTTAAGATCATTTGTTGCGATAAAATTTTCGTAAGCGCAATGAATATTATCTACATCGGGCGCAGGAATTTCATCAATTGTTGAAAAATTCGTTTCGTGATTGAAATAAATTTTCAATCGTGTGTTTAACACTTCACTGAACCATTTTAGTTCGCGCTCAATAAATGCGCTATTTTCAGCTTGCTTGTTTACAATTTGTTTTTTTATTTCTAATGTTTCCATTCTACATGAATAATATAATCGTTCCATGGATATTTCAGAATATTGATGCTCCAGGGCAAATCATCGAGAAGTATGTCGATTCCGGTATTTTTAACTCGCACTATCCAATCTTTACTGCTTTTTTCAATTGTTCCTTTTCTTTGAATGAATGACTCCTGCAAACCTTTAACTGATGTGCTTTTCAAAACATTCCAATGCTGCAAAACAGCTTTTAACAAATCATTTATCTCATTGCGTTCTTTTTGTTTAATCCTGAATTCAGGGTCGACGGGCATTAGCACATTTATACCACAAATAATTTTATTCAACGGCATTAAATGTTCGTAGTGTTTCCCAGGTATTCCGGTTATCGATTGCAAAACATGAACCGCTCTGAAACGAAAATCTTCGGACTTGAATTTCCCGCTTGTATCAATAAATCCCAGCGCATCAAAAAGATATTTTATCATTGGATTTAAAATAACCAAACCTGCATTTATTATCTGAATTCTTTTTTCTTCATCAAAAGAAATATCAGAAGAAATTACTTTATTTAGTTGAGAGATTTCTTTATCATCCGTCAATATTTTAGGTTTACTGTTGTCATTCTTATTAAAAACGAATTTCTTTTTATCGGAAATTTTCTCTGAAATAATTTTCATTATTATTTCCATCCGTTCTGCTTGTTCACCGATCATCAACGCTTTTTTTATTTTATTCATCCATGCCTTTTTCAAGTCTTTTTCGAGAACAGGCGAATTAATTTGCCGAACTATTGTTTCAGTAAAATCAATAATAATTTTATCGATATTCATTTTATTGGAATAAAATTCTAACGACAAACTTTCAAAGAAATATTTTCTTATTGCTTCTTTTTGATCTGAAAGTAATTTATCAATTGCATTAGCAATAATTCTGTAAATGTTCTTCACTTCATCAGAAGTAATTATTGCCATCAAAATCTTATTCAATATTTCATCATCCATCAAAAAATACAATCGCTGTCGTGCAATTTTATTCTGAGAAATCAGATAAATCATTTCATTTAATTGCAGTTTTTCCTTTTCAAATTGAGTAAAAATTTCATGAACGATTTTATCAATATCGAACATATCTGCATTTTCGAAATACCAAGGGGTTTCGGCATGTTCAAGATAATAGATAAACGCCTGAAATTTGTCGTTTATCTTAATATCTTTTTTAATATTATTTATTACAACCTGTGATTTGTTTTTACTGATATTTAAGGCGATCTGCTTTTCCAATAATTGCGAAATACACGCCGGAATATTTTCAATATTTATTTTATTTAAATCAATTTCTACCTTTTCTATTTTCAAATCATAATGTTTATATTTTTCGAAAACCTTCTCTATTGCTGAATAGACATAGGATTCGTAATATTGCTGACTAATTGGCAACGCTTCGGCCCTGCCAATTTTATTAGGATGTTTAAAATTTATTGTTAACCTATTTATCAAATTTTCAGCCGACATGCGCTTTTACCTTAATCGTTTTAAAAAAAATTAAAAAAAAAATTAAAAAATCGCTTGCAAGTTACATTTTTTTTTATTTTTGGCACAATTATTATTTTATTTGAACACAATATATTGGTTAAAATCGATATTATTTGATGTTTAATGTATTATAATATACTTATTTTAATATATTTCATATACATATCATGATAGACATTGCATTATCTTTCATTAATAAATACATAAGCAACGAATTAAGTGTACGACTTGGAAGCACAATTGATGTTAATATTGACAGCATAAATAAGGATGCATCTTCCGATAATCTTTTAATTACTCTAATAAATATAGAAGAAGAAAAGAATTATAAAAATCAAGATCATTATAGAAAAGATAATCCTGATGACTCCGGTTATAAAACAGTAAACCCCGAAATAAAATTAAATCTTTGTGTTCTTTTTTCGGCTCAAAAAAATGATTATACCGAGGCTTTAAAACAAATATCATGTGTCATCACAATTTTCCAGGGAAAGAATGTTTTTGAGAAAGAAGATTTTCCGGCCGATATCACCAACCTTGATACATTAATTGTAGAATTGTATTCATTAACATTTGAACAAAATAACAGTCTGTGGCAAACATTAGGCAGTAAAATGGTTCCGGCGGTTTTATATAAAATAAAATTGTTAAGCATGCAAGACAATCGAGTACTTGATGAAACAGGCGAGGTTAGAGGGATCGGTTTAAATATATTACGTAAATCATAGCTATTTAAATGTTTTTGGCATTATATAAAAAATATTTTTCGATTGAAGTGAACTATGAAGTTGATTCATCAACAAGCAGCGAAGGTATAATGATCATTCCATCTCCTTCAACGCTTAAGCTGATGAACATTCATAATCTGGGATACAAAAGTTACGAAGGTGGCGTATTGATTTATTTTCAGGGCACACAAGATGATGCTGATGCAAGTAAAATAATTCCGCAATACATTTTAGATGAGAACCAAGCCTTATATTTTAAATTATATTTTAACAATATTTCGCTTATTAATAATTTAAATATTTTCCCCGACACATCTTGTATTCAGTATGGATGCCCTCAAATTTATACAGGCGAAAAAAAAGATAACCTTACGAATCCGGTAACATTGGAATATCAAAAGATTATTTTGAAGCCTGTAATTTTTTCATACAAAATAAAAGATGCTGATTGTGACTTAGGCAGTGTTGGTGAGGCTTCATGGAAAATAAAAAATTCAGACGGAAATATTATTTCTGAGAGCATTGCAAAAAAAGATGATGATGGTAATTTTAATTGCAGTATTGATTTGAGTAATCAGCAGCCTGATATTTATACCATAGTAATTGGAAGTTTAACAACAAATATTTTTGTTGATACCTTCAATGAATTCAAGGATTGTACTGCGGTTATACAGATATCGAAAAACAGCTTTTTACCTTTTGATACAAACTGGCTTGATACAACTTATGTGAAATTTACGAAAACAATAATTAAAAAATAAATTCAATTTAAAACTAAAAAAATAAACAATCAAAACTATGGCAACATCTTACAAAACCCCGGGAGTTTATGTAGAAGAAATTCCAAAATTCCCACCATCAGTAGCCGAAGTTGAAACAGCAATCCCGGCATTTATAGGGTTTACACAACAGGCAATAAAAATAATTAATGGCGACCTGAAAAATGTCCCCACTCGTATCACCAGTTTATTGGAATATGAACAATATTTCGGATATGGACCAACTTACACACCAACCGCAATAGTTCTCGATAGCAACAATGTTCCAATTCCTGATAGTTGTACTTTAGGAAACAGCAATTTTGTATTGTATGACAGCGTACGTTTATTTTATGACAATGGCGGTGGCGCATGTTTCATAATATCTGTTGGAACTTTTGATGAAACAGAAGCTACTCTTTTTGCTGATAATACAAGATTTACAACTGGACTTTCTGCATTAGAAAAATACGATGAACCAACACTTATTTTATTTCCCGATGCAGTAGCTCTTGCAATTGATCAGCTTAGTGCTTTACAGCAGGCTGCATTACTGCAATGCAAAACACTTGGCGACAGGTTTGCAATAATGGATATTAAATTAAGCGATTCATTATCCGATGAAATGGATGATTTCAGAAATAATATTGGAATGAACAACCTTAATTATGGTGCAGCTTATCATCCTTATCTTTCAACAGTTTATTCAAAAAGTTTTCATTTCAGAGATATTAATTCAGTAATAACAATTAAAAATTACCTGAAAGATACTGATGTTGATGAAAATAAAGTATCCATTAAATCACGTATTTCCGCACTGGAACAAGTTATTGCTGATAATAAAACCCTTTCAAAAGAAATCAATCCTGTTATTCCTGCCGATATTACTACATATAGTATAAGCGGAAGTACTATCACACAACTTTTAAGTGACAGCAATTTTAAAACGTTATCAATTACTGACCAAAATTTATTATTATGGACATTGCTTATGAATTTAGATGGCATTGTTGCAAGTAATACAACAACAGGTGTAATTACTACATCAATTACAAATACTGATTTTATTGCATCAGCAAAAGCAATTGTTTCAACTAATATCATTACTTCAAAAATAATAGATAAGTTGATTTATCTTGCCAATTACAATAGTGTTAAAATAAGCAGCAAATTAGCTTATACTTATTACAAAGCATTATTTTTTGGAGATATTAAAACAGTATTAAACACTGCAGCTACTATTAGTACTGATATTGCAGCCGATCCACTTGCAGGTAAAACTGAAATTGATATTTTACATGCAATTCAAAATTGTTATTCGCTAATTCAGCAAACAGGCGCAGGATATGAAAGCACATATGAAAATGCTATCATTCCTTACATTCCATTCTATAATAATATTTTGAGTGTATTAAACACAAAAGCAACGCTTCTTCCGCCGAGTGGCGCTATTGCCGGTATTTACGCATCAGTTGACAACGATCGCGGTGTTTGGAAAGCTCCGGCAAATGTTAGTATCAACTCCGTAAATGGATTATCTGAATTTATTAATGATGCCATTCAGGAAAATATGAATATCGATCCGAATGCAGGTAAATCAATAAATGCTTTACGTTCATTTACCGGAAAAGGTATCATGGTTTGGGGCGCACGCACTCTTGCAGGTAACGACAATGAATGGCGTTATGTTCCAGTTCGTCGTTTCTTTAACTTCGTTGAAGAAAGCTGCAAAAAATCCACAAGCTGGGCTGTCTTCGAACCCAACGATGCAAACACATGGGCAAAAATTCGCGGACAAATTGATAATTTCTTGAATAATTTATGGCGCGAAGGCGCACTGGCAGGAGCAAAACCAGAACAGGCATATTATGTTAATGTAGGTCTTGGATTAACGATGACAGCGCAAGACATTCTTAATGGTTATATGTATATTGAAATAGGCATGGCTGCTGTTAGACCTGCTGAATTCGTAATTTTACGTTTCTCTCATAAATTACAGGAATCATAAGAAATAAAATATTCAACCTCCTTAAAATTTTAAGGAGGTTGATTTAACTAATTAAAAATAAAAACAAACAATTTAAAAAGATTTAATATGGCAACAAAATATCCATTACCAGTATTTCATTTCAGAGTTGAATGGGGTGGCACAAGCATTAGTTTTTCCGAGGTTTCCGGTCTTAATATGGAAACACAAGTTATTGAATATCGCGATGGACTGAGTCCTGATTATTCAACAGTAAAAATGCCGGGTATGCAAAAATATGGCAACATCACTCTAAAACGCGGCGCCATGCAAGGCGACAATGAATTTTACACATGGTGGAATACACATCAATTGAATACAATTGAGCGCAGAGATATTTCTATTTCGCTGCTTAATGAAAAACACGAGCCCGTTATTGTTTGGAAAGTGCGCAATGCATTTCCGGTAAAAGTTGATGGTGGTTCATTAAAAGCTACAGGCAATGAAGTTTCAATAGAAACATTAGAACTTGCTCACGAAGGCATCTCTGTAGAACGTCCATAAACATTCAACAATGGCTTTTTTTGAAAAGTATCCGCTTGTCGGGTTTCACTTCAAAGTAACTTTTATTGAACTGTTGGGGGCTGAAATAGATTCCCGTTTTCATGAAGTAACAGGATTATCGGCAGAACTTTCTGTTGAAGAACTTCCCGAAGGTGGCGAAAACAGGTTTGTTCACAAACTTCCAGTAAAAGCTAAATTCCCCAATTTAGTTCTTAAGCGGGCATTATCACCGATACCGTCATTACTGACTAAATGGGCAGAAGATGCAATTTATAATCTTAACTTCAGCCCATGCACAGTGATAGTTTCGCTGCTCGATGAAAACCATGTACCCGTAAAAAATTGGATCTTTTATTCAGCATACCCTGTTAAAATAAATGTTACTGATCTGAAAGCCCAGGATAATTCAGTGGTTGTTGAAACACTTGAACTGGCTTATAAATACTCGAAACAATTGAATTTAATTTGATAAAAATTAAAATAAAAGTATATGCCTATTCAAATAAATGAAGT
>Ga0224523_1001276_pt1 | contig 10972 bp, 10 predicted proteins | sample CFST50metaG_FD_182732 | JGI IMG/M metagenome (GOLD analysis project Ga0224523, IMG submission 182732) | Peat soil microbial communities from Stordalen Mire, Sweden - C.F.S.T50 | ecosystem: Environmental > Terrestrial > Soil > Wetlands > Peat | place: Sweden: Norrbotten County, Stordalen Mire...
AGTGAAGGATATGGATGCAAAAGTTGAAGTTCTGTATTATGAAGAGGAAGCTTACACCGGATTAAAATACGGAATGGAAAAATATTATCCCACCTGGAAAATTCCGGAGGACAATCCTGTTGTTGTTGCCGGGGTTGCCGCTTTCGAAGGACTTTTCAATAAAAAGCCTTTGGTTGATAAGTGGACTTTTTCAACAAACGGGGTAACCATCAATGGCTATTACGGTATTCCTTTAATTGGTTTCGGTCCGGGCAATGAAGTGATGGCGCATGCACCAAATGAAAAGGTGCCGGTTAGCGATCTTGTTGCAGCTTCAGCATTCTATGCAGCTTATGCTTATTTAATTTAAATGGAGACGCGGATATACACGGATGAAACGGATATTCCAAAATTTTTCAATGATCCGTTTTATCCGTGCAAATCTGCGTCCTTTTTTTTATTTTAGAAAAATGTTTTATTTCTCAAGGACTTTTATCTTTGCCACATATTTATTCTAAAAAACACATATTCACATGACCTCATTCAATCAAATAATTGAAGAATTAAAAAAACTTAACACGAATCTTTTTCAGAAAGATTTTCTTTTAACCTGGGATAAAACACAGGAAGAGCTTAGACAAACTTTGCTTGTTGCTGAGGCTTTGAAGCACCTGCGTGACAATAATCTTTCCACCAGGTGTTTTGACTCAGGATTGGCTATCTCCAACTTTCGTGATAATTCCACACGAACCCGGTTTTCTTTTGCCTCGGCCTGCAACCTTCTTGGTTTGGAAGTTCAGGATCTCGATGAAAGCAAATCGCAGGTTGCTCATGGCGAAACCGTGCGCGAAACAGCAAACATGATCTCATTTCTGACTGATGTTATTGGCATACGTGATGACATGTTCCTTGGAGCCGGACATAACTATATGCTTGAAGTTGGTGAAGCCCTTGATGATGGATTCAAACAGGGTGTTTTACCTGTCCGGCCCGGCATTGTGAACCTTCAATGCGATATTGATCATCCTACGCAATCAATGGCTGACCTATTGCATCTGAAAAATTATTTTGGCTCACTTGAAAACCTGAAAGGAAAGAAGATAGCCATGACATGGGCCTATTCGCCAAGTTACGGCAAGCCTTTATCTGTTCCACAAGGCATCATTGGTTTGATGACACGCTTTGGAATGGAAGTAGATCTGGCATACCCCGAAGGTTATGACCTTATCCCCGATGTGATTGATATTGCAAAGAAAAATGCCATTGCAAACAATGGTAAATTCAGAATTGTGAATTCAATGGATGAAGCATTTAAAGATGCCGACATCGTATATCCTAAAAGTTGGGCACCTTATAAAGTGATGGAAAGAAGAACAGAACTGCTGCAAAAAAATGACAAGGACGGTCTTAAAGTTCTTGAACAGGAATGTCTGGCAAATAATGCCAAATTCAAGAACTGGGAATGCACTGAAGAAAAAATGAAATTGACCAAAGAAGGCAAAGCATTGTATATGCATTGTCTTCCTGCCGACATCACTGATGTGTCGTGCAAAGAAGGAGAAGTTGCAGCTTCTGTCTTTGAAAGATACCGCATAGAAACATATAAAGAAGCCGGCTTTAAGCCTTATATCATAGCGGCGATGATACTTAATAATAAGTATGAAAGTGCTGCCGGAATTCTTCAAATGCTTCACAACAAAGATATCAGTCGCTATTTATAAGTTGTCAGTGTACCAGAAACTGTTCTGATTTAAGGTACTACGGATAAATTTCCATTTAATGTGCGAAACTTAAAAAAAACCTTTGAATTTTGCCATTCGTGTATTAACTTTGCGAATCAATTTAAACCTCGTGTATGAAAAAAACTTTACTTCCTTTTCTTATTGCATCAACGATTTTAATATTTCAGGTTAATTGCTTTGCACAAAGAAGCAGTCCGAACGGAATGTTGCAATTATATACAGGATATGGTCAAACGGCATATAATATGTATGGCTATGATGCTGCCAGCTATGTTCCTGTTGGGTTAAGGGCTGCAATTGGAGTCGCCGGGCTTTCCTTAGGGGCTGATTGGTGGACTGATGTTGTTGATCCCAAATTCACTGTTGGTGATTCTCTCGGCAACACATTGTGGAAAGAAAGAATCTCTAATAATTATATTGGTGCAATGATCAGGGCACAGATGGCCGACGATCCGCGTGATTTTGCGGTTATCTTAAGAGCAGGTGTAGGCGTTTTCATGAGCAAAAGGGCTGTAGCACTTAGTTCCGGATACCATGGTCCTGAACCCGGGGGAGACACTAAATTCGCCAATTCTATCGGTTATTGTGCCGGACTTGGATTTTCAATGCCTTTTCGTGAAAGCAAAACACATGCTCCAAGCAATATCCATTTTACCCTTGAGGGACAGTTCAATTATAATCCCAGGAAATACAACGGAACTACCAACTACCATACTTCATGGGGAATTCAGGTGGGAATAAGTTATAATTTCTTTAATTCCTATAACCTGGGACATTACTAAAACTCAATTTCTTTTCAGAAATGAGCCATCAGGTAAGTTCGGTTTGAGCTTCCCGTTTTCGATTGTTATTTTGCCTTTACAGATCACATATGCTGCAATTCCGGTTGTGGCAAATCCTTCAAAAATATTGGAATCACAATGCTGATGCTGCGTTTTAACGGAAATAATATTTTTTATTGAAGGGTCCCAGATCACTATGTCGGCATCTGAACCAACAGCAATCTCGCCCTTTTGAGGATAAAGCCCGAATATTTTTGCGGGGTTTGTTGAAGTGAGTCCCACAAACTCATTAAGTGTAATGCGACCGGTTAAAACTCCATAAGTATAGAGTAATGCAAGCCTGTTCTCAATGCCACCGGCCCCATTTGGGATCTTTGTAAAATTATGTATTCCTTTATCTTTTTGTCCATTTGTGTTAAACGGGCAATGATCGGTGGCCACAACATGAATATACCCGTCTTTCAATCCGTTCCATAAGGCCTCCTGATCCTTCTTTTTCCTCATCGGAGGACTGATTACATATTTTAATGAATCAGGCAATGGCAGTGAATAAACAGAGTCGTCAAGTAATAAATATTGAGGACAAGTTTCAGAAAACACAATTTGTCCTTTGTTCAGGGCCTTTGAGATTAATTCAAGAGATTTTTTAGCAGAAGTATGAACAATATAAACGATGCAATTGGCTTTTTTTGCAAGAGCTATAACATGTTTTACTGATTCGGATTCAATCGCTGATGAGCGTGATAAGGCATGATATTTTGGAGAGGTTTTGCCATTAGCAATAAATTCTTTCTGCAGTTTAATTATTTCGTCACCCATTTCGCAATGCACTGTTACCAATGCATTCAGTTTATCTGCAACTTTCATTACTTCGAACAATTCTGCTTCTTCTATTCCTATCGCTCCTTTGTAGGCCATGTAAGTTTTAAAAGAAGTAATTCCATATTGCTTCACACAAATCTCCATTTCCTTTGCTGTGTCCTTGTTCCATGAAGTGATGCTCATGTGAAAGCTGTAATCGGTTTTGCATTTTTCAGCAACTGCTAGTCTTTTTGTTAAAGCACTTATTAAAGATTCCTTTTTACGAGGGGTGACAAAATCAATGATAGTTGTTGTTCCTCCATAAAGCGCGGCAATGCTTCCCGATTCAAAATCGTCAGATGAGTTTCCGGCAGGAGTGGGAAGATCAAGATGAACGTGTGCATCAATTGCGCCGGGGAATACATACATGCCCTTTGCATCAATAATATTAGTATGACCTTTTACGGGAATATCTTTATCAACGATAACAATTTTATTATCACGAATCAGAATATCCGAAACCACTGTTTTCAATGAGGTAACAATGGTTCCATTGCGAATAAGCAAGTTCATGTTTTAATTTACTAATTTATTTTTTTATATTTGAGTCTACTTCGAAAAATCATTTTGTTGCCGCGAAGGCGCTAAGTCGTGAAGTTACGCAAAGAAATCAAAGTTGTTTTTCATCCCGAAGCTTCGGTATTGTGAGTCATAGAGTCTTTGCGTCTTAGAGCCATTTTATATAATATTAGTTTTCGGAACAGGCTCAAACTTCAATATTCTTCATCTTTTCCCAGAGCTTGTTTCCCTGACTCCTGGCAAAATCAAGAATTTCTTCTTCATTAACCATCGTAACTTTTCTGTCTTTCACTATCAGGTTTCCCTGAGAAATTACATGTTGTACATGCTTTGCCTCAAAACCAAAAAGGAAATGACCTAAGAAATTATTTTGATTTATTTCTGTAGGCGAATCATAATCCAGCACCACTAAATTATTTTCTCCATCGCCGTCAAAAGTATTTGAGTTAAGATACTCATGTGCGTTTCTGAATCGTTTGTAAACACCCATGTAGTCAATACTGTCAAAACCCTGCCCGACATAGAAAGCCGACTTGGCGCTTCTGAGCATATCGCTGTGCATGCCATCTGTGCCCAGCATGATATTGTTGCCAAGGCCGCGTGAATCAAAGTAACCAACATTGTTGTTCAGGTTGCTATCGCTGTTCTGAACAACCCATGCAGCAGAATTTCGTACCAATTCTTTTTCTTTATCATTCAAATGAAGACAATGCCCCAGTATTGACTTTGAAAACCTCAGCGCACCGGCATCATTCAGGCGTTCAACAACTCTCTGGTTGTAATTTCTCAGGCAATATTCCTGGTCATATTTATCCTCTGCAACGTGAATGTGAATACCTGAATTGTATTTTTCAGCAATCTGCACCGCTCTTTCCAGCGTGTCGTCAGAAATGGTGAATGATGCGTGAAGCCCGACAAGACCCTGCCTCCCATTTTTTAAATATTCCTCTGTCTCTCGTAGTCCGCCATCGGCAATATCATAACCATCGCGGTCTGATATTTCATAGCACAAAAGATGCGAAACGCCAACTTTGTCAAATGCACCTGCAATGATGTCGAGTGAACCTTCAACCATAAATGGGGATGCATGATGATCAATAACAAAGGTAACCCCGTTTTTTGCCGAAGCAATGGCTGTATAAAGCGCACTGGCTTCTATCATTTCTTTGTCAAGGCATTTATCCAGTGTCCACCACACATATTTCAATATTTCATAAAAATTACGTGGTTGTTTTCGTGGGGCGCCCATTCCCCTGGACAGCGCTGAATACACATGATGATGGCCGCAAACAAACGATTTAGTAACATATTTGCCCGTGCAATCGATCACCTCGCCTGCTGCATCTGGAGGAATTTCATCAATAAATTCCAAAGCTTTGTCTTTACCCTCTCTTACCACCATAGAAGTATTCCTGAATTCCATAGTTTGCCAATCGATATAAACAGCATTTTTCAGATATATAGCCATAAAAACTTCAATTAAAATTATGGAATAAAAGTAAACATAAAAATTGAGGTGGAAAATAAACTGGAAAATCATCAAGAAACAAATGAATAAAAAACTCATTTTACAATAAATGGTTATTTCCATCCATTGCATGATCAATACAGGGCAAACGCATCTAAATAAATGAGATTCTTTCCCGAAACTTCGCATACGCGTCAAGTTAAGGGAGAGTTTTTCTTCATGATAGTCCTGTAGGGACGGCATTTTGGTAGAAAATTGTAACATGAGAAAATCTAAAGTCCCATCGGGACGACATTATAAAACAGAATTCATTTTTGTTTGAAAAGCAACCCATATGCAAACCTACAAGATGTCGTAACTACGGCACTGAAAAATAGAAACTTTAAAATTATTTCTGCAATATTGGCTTGACGTGCATGCGAAAATTCGGAATTTCACTTCATTCTGAATGACATCATCCTGGGTTCTTAGAGAGGGTGGCGGGATAGGGTTTGGGGCGGCTGTGCCGCCCCAAACCCTATCCCGCCTTTCCATTAAAACTGGATTGTCTTTCCGAATCCCCCGTTTTTCGCGGGGGTGAGGAATCTCTCTTTTTAAATTTAAAATTTTGATGCGTTTGCCTTGATGTTCTGTACTGCAGAAAAAATCACAATTCGTTTTTTTTACTACTTTAGCCCTATGAATCGATTTGTTTTCATGAAGGATTATATCCGCTATTATATTGGGGCCAAAACCAAGCATGATATTCATTCTCCATTTGTTTTTAAATTTGTTACAAAAGTGCTGAACATAAAGGCAAAAGACGAGCTAACAGATGAGACCGAGAAACTGCGGAAGGAGCTACTATCAATATCGGACGAGATAACTATACGCGATTTTGGGGCCGGAGCCGCAAACAATGCTGAAAGCACAAAAAAAGTAAAGGATATTGTAAAGAATTCAGCAAAAAGCAGGAAATATGCAAGTCTGCTTTATAGAATTTTTAGATATTACAACGTTAGGAAAGCGCTTGAACTGGGCACGTCTGCTGGTATTAGCAGCATGTATATGGCTTCTGCCATGCCACATGGCAGACTGATAACCGTAGAAGGAAGTCCTGAAATCGCAAAACTTGCCTTAGAAAATTTCAACAGAATCGGCTTCAAAAACATAAGCCAGGTTGTTGGAAATTTTGATGATGTGTTAAAGGAAATTCTACAAAAGGAACAAAGTTTTGACTGTGTCTTTTTTGATGGTAACCACCGGGAAGAGGCCACTCTTCGCTATTTTGAGCAATGCCTGCCATTTGTTCACAACGACACCGTTTTTATTTTTGATGATATCAATTGGTCCGGCGAAATGAAGCGGGCCTGGCAAAACATCAAAGAACATTCTTCTGTAAGGGTCACTATCGACCTTTATTTCCTTGGCATCGTTTTTTTCAGAAAAGAACTGAGCAAGGAAAATTTTGTTATAAGGTTTTAAGAGATATTATCGCTTAGGGGAAAAAAGAATTAGTGTTTTATTATTACCCTAGCGAAATACGAACAATATACAAAATTACGAACTAAGTAACGGTCTTATTTCGTAAGTTTTTAATCTTTTTCATACTTTTAAAGCAAAGTATTACTTATAATGATTTGTTTAGATCATTTTACTAAAATACCGCTATCAATTAAATTAATTTCTACCTTTGTTGTTCAACGTTTGAAAAGAATTCTGATGAGCGAAAAAAAAGAGGTCATCTCATTAACTGAAATTACAAAAAACTATAAAATTGGCGCTGAAGTTATAGTAAAAGCGCTACGTTCAATACATCTTACCATTTATAAAAACGAATATGTGGCCCTGATGGGGCCGTCGGGTTCGGGTAAATCAACACTCATGAATATTCTTGGCTGCCTCGATACACCCACAAGCGGAGAATACATTCTGAACGGGCAAATTGTTAGTACCATGTCGGACGATAGCCTTGCAGAAGTAAGAAATAAAGAGATAGGCTTTGTTTTCCAGACTTTCAACCTCCTGCCCCGCTCCACAGCGCTTGATAATGTGGCATTGCCTTTGGTTTACGCCGGATTTGGCAAAGCAAAACGAATAGAGCGCGCTACAGAAGTATTGAATAGCGTTAATCTTGGCGACAGGATTATGCATAAACCCAATGAACTTTCAGGAGGACAGCGTCAAAGAGTTGCATTGGCAAGGGCTTTGGTAAACAACCCCTCCATTATTCTTGCCGATGAACCAACAGGAAATCTGGATTCGAAAATTTCCATAGAAATTATGGGTTTGTTTGAAGAGATTCATAAAGCAGGAAATACCATTATTATTGTCACACACGAAGAAAATATCGCAAAATATGCCCACCGCATCATCCGGCTGATAGATGGGAAAATAGCGTCGGATGAAATGAACCCGGATGTTACAAAGTATGAAAAACAATTAGCAGAAATAGCAGATGAGTAATAATCAAAAGATATACACGCGTACCGGCGATGGTGGAGAAACTTCGCTGATTGGCGGAGCCCGCGTACCTAAATACCATATTCGCATTGAAACTTATGGCACCGTGGATGAATTGAATTCAACAGTTGGGCTTATAAGGGATCAGCAAATTGATGACCACAGCAAAAAAATATTGATTGAGATACAGGACCGGCTGTTTACTGCCGAATCGCGGCTGGCTTGCGACAACGAAATAAGCTTAAGCAAACTACCGCTGATCAGGGAAGAAGATATTTTACTTCTTGAAAATGAAATGGACAAAATGAATGAAACATTGCCCGAACTGCATTCCTTTATACTTCCCGGTGGTAGCACCACTGTGTCTTATTGTCATATTGCCCGTTGTGTTTGCCGCAGAGCTGAAAGGCTTGCTATATTATTATCGAAAGAAAATCCGGTAGATGTTCTTGTACTTAAGTATCTCAACCGATTGTCGGACTATTTGTTCATACTCGCCAGAAAAATTGCCATGGACAACAATTGTCCTGAAATACCATGGAAAGCCAGGATCTGATTTATGAAACCTACCATAAAATTTCTGATTAAAACAGTATGTTTGCTGGTATTCGCCATCGTAGTTTACAATGCTTCTCCTTTAGCAAATACATCAAAAGCATTAATAAATCCTGCCACCAGAGACACATCAAAAGCAAAAAAGAAGAAAACCGTTGAAGTAAAAAACACGCCGGTAGCCGATGACTATTATAAGAAGAATTTTTTTCGCTACGAGGACTATACTTACAATGACAATATTAAAACCATTTTGCTTTATAAAGAAGGATTTGAATTGGCCCCTCCCCTTATTCAACTAGGCACACAGGAAAAGCTTAAACTTAGTTTTGATGAATTTGGTACGGAATACAGAACCTATAAATACACCATCATTCATTGTGATGCCAACTGGAAGCCTTCAGACCTGATGCCTTCGGAATATATTGATGGATTTACAGAAGATTATATTAACACTTACACGGCATCATTCAACACTCTGCAAAACTACTATCACTATGAGCTTACCTTCCCCTCTGAAAACTTGAAACCCACTTTATCCGGAAACTATATTCTAAAGGTTTACAAAGACGAAGATACTGACGAGAACCTTGCATTTACCAAGCGTTTCATGATATTTGATTCCAAAGTTCTGATAGCTGGTTCGGTGAAGAGAGCCACTAAGATTGCAGACATGGATTCCAGACAGGAAGTGGACTTTACAATAGACTATAACAACTACACCATTTCAAATCCATATAGCGACCTGAAAGTAGTGGTTACACAAAACGATCGTTGGGACAATGCCATCACCGATTTGAAACCCAAATATGTGAAGAATAACCTGCTCGACTACAACTATGATGACGAGAATACTTTTAACGGCGGCAATGAATTCAGGCATTTCGACATTAAAAGTCTGCAGTTTATTTCCGACAGGTTAAGGAAAATTACCACTGATTCCATCCTTGGATATAAGGTAACGCTTCTGCCTGACGTTAAAAGATCTTTTACAGTTTATTCCTCCATGATTGATATCAATGGCAGGAAATACATCAAAACTGATGAAACAATCAGAAACTCCGACACCGAAGGCGAATACGCCTATGTTTATTTTACACTTCCGTATTATGAATCCGTTTCAACCGGCAGTATCTATATTTTTGGAGCACTCACTGATTGGCATTACCAAAAGGAAGCCATCATGACATACAACGCCGCCACCAGCACATATGAAGGGAAGCTTTACTTAAAGCAAGGCTATTATAACTATGAATATGTTTTTCTGAAAAATAATGAATCTGTGGGTGACGAAACGTTTATTGAGGGTAATCATTATGATACTGAAAATGATTATACAATATTTGTTTATAACCAGGAACAGGGAACTACCTATGATAAGCTGGTTGCTGTTAAGAAACTGAACTCAATCAGGAAATAATTTCAAAAGCTCTACAACATTTCAAGTGTAAATATTGTTGTAAGAATGAAGAAAATCGCAACAATGATTACATAACCAAATAACAGAAGTATATTCTTCAACAAAGTTTTAAAAATCTTTTGAGAATATACTTTTTTAAGAGCAAAAAACAGATAGAAAAACAAAAAGAGTGGAATATAATTCTGAGGAGTACCCGTAAAAACAGATGCTATTTCTGCTATAATATATAGCAGGAACAAAAAGGAATGGAAGTGCAATGAAAATACAAGGTGTTCGTAGTATGATCTTTTTCTTCTCAGATATAATAATTTTAAAAGCAGCGCAAACAAAGGAATAAGCAGAAATACCAGCTTTGAAATATAATGATAAAACTCTTCGAAAACTTTATCTTCTCCTATAGCTTTTTGCTTCATTGCAAGTTTAAACAAATACTTTTCGAACCAGGATCCGTTTCCGCCCATTAGTTTTTCCACCTGATTATTATTGATCATTTTTTTCAGACTATCTGATGGAATTCTGTTGATACTATCTGTATGGGCATTTGTAGAATCAAATTTGAGAGTAATGAGAGGCGTACTTTTATCCTCTTTCTTGTCTGAATCGTGAAAACGGCTCAGGTGAAAACCACTTAGGATAAAGAAAAAAACGCTGATAAAAAGAAACATTTTGAATGGTTGGAAATACCGTGATCTCCTCCCCATCATATATTCAACTGTCAGAAATCCAGGCTTGAAAATTAATGGCTTAAGTGAATTGATTAACTTGGATTCAAAATGAAATAAATCACCAAAAGATTCAACAATAAAATGCTTTACCGAAAAATCATCCTTTTCAAGTTTTTTTTGCCCACAGGAAGGGCAGTATTTATCCTTGCTACGGAGAATGCTATTGCAATTCGGGCAAAAATGATTATCGGAATTTTCTATCAAGGTTAACTTTATAAAAACAGACAAAAAAAATCAGGCTGCCCTCAAAGAACAGCCTGATTAACAATTTACATTACTGTAAAGGCTTTACGACTTCAATCAATTCCGGCAGATCCATTCCAATGTTCTTTAAATGTTCAATGGTCGGAACACCGTTCTTGGTCCATCCTCTTCTGAAATACACTGCATCAAGAAGCTGCTCATAGCGATCCTCCCTGTAAGCACGGGTGATTGCAACCTTTTCTGCAGAAGTTTTTCCGATAGGGTCAACACCAATAAGC
>Ga0224523_1001278_pt1 | contig 10961 bp, 8 predicted proteins | sample CFST50metaG_FD_182732 | JGI IMG/M metagenome (GOLD analysis project Ga0224523, IMG submission 182732) | Peat soil microbial communities from Stordalen Mire, Sweden - C.F.S.T50 | ecosystem: Environmental > Terrestrial > Soil > Wetlands > Peat | place: Sweden: Norrbotten County, Stordalen Mire...
TGATCGGGACTTATTCTCTGAAGAGCTTGCCGATAAATATCATGCTGACGATGTCAGGATCATCACAACCGGGAAGACCGAGGAGTTTGAAGAAAAATATGTAGTAGACGGGAAAGAAACCTGGGTCAACACAATCAAAACGGCAGTACGGGACGACAAGGGCGAGATAGTGGGACTGCTAGGCATCTTCTGGGATATAACTGCGCGAAAACTGGCGGAAGAAGAAATACGCAAACTCAATGCCGAACTTGAGGATAGGGTAGTTTTGCGAACCGCTCAGCTGGAAGCTACCAACAAGGAACTCGAAGCATTCAGCTATTCTGTATCCCACGACCTCAGGGCGCCTCTGCGCCATGTAAGCGGATATGTGGAATTGCTCAACAATCGTTTTCAATCTGATTTATCTGAAAAGGGCCGCCACTATCTGGATTCAATAAATGATTCTGTGCATGTGATGGGAGTGCTGATTGATGACCTGCTGCAATTTTCCAGAAGCGGTCGGACGGAGATGCGCCAATCGGATTTTGATATGAATGAGGTGGTAAAAGAAGTTTCAGAATCGCTGTCTAAAGATAATCCCGATCGTAAAATCGAATGGGTACAGGAGAAATTACCTGCCGTACACGGCGATGAAGCCATGCTCAGGCAAGTCTGGATCAATCTGCTTAGTAATGCTATTAAGTTCACACGCACCAGGAAGAAAGCCAGGATCGAGATTGGATTCACTAAAGAGAAGAAGGAGCTGATTTTTTTCGTGCGCGATAATGGCGTCGGCTTTGATATGAAGTACGCCCAGAAGCTTTTCGGAGTTTTCCAGCGGTTACACGCCACCGAAGATTTTGAAGGAACCGGCATTGGCCTGGCTAACGTGCAAAGGATTGTATTGCGTCATGGCGGACGCGCATGGGCTGAAGCCGAACCCGACAAAGGAGCTGTATTCTATTTTTCAATACCAAATAAATAAGGAGGAAATATGATGGTAGAAATCCGGACAATTCTTTTTGCAGAAGACAACCCCATGGATGTTGAACTGACACTTGAGGCTCTGGCTGACCATAACCTTGCCAATAATGTTGTTGTGGTGAGAGATGGTGTGGAAACTTTGGAGTATCTGCGTTGCGAGGGAAAGTACAAGCAACGCATATCAGGGAATCCTGCAGTGCTTCTGCTGGATATCAAGATGCCCCGTATGGATGGCCTGGAGGTTCTTAAGGCCATCAGAGGCGATGACAAATTGAAAACGCTTCCGGTGGTTATGCTTACATCATCCCGTGAGGAACAGGATATGGTCAGAAGTTATGCCCTTGGAGTTAATGCCTATGTTGTAAAACCTGTGGATTTCAAAGAATTTATTGAAGCAGTGAAGCAGGTAGGTGTCTTTTGGGCTGTAATTAATGAAGTGCCACCGGGAAGCAAATTATTAAATAAATAGTGAATCGGAATGAATGAGGTTTTAAACGTACTTTGTCTTGAGGACTCTCCACAAGATGCTGAGATCATGCGGGAATTGCTGATTGATGCAGGATATGATCTGAATATGGACTGCACTGCGGCAGAGAAGGAATTTGTTTCATTACTTCGCAGCCATAAGTACGACCTCATTTTATCTGATTTCAAACTACCCGGATTCGACGGCTTTGCAGCTTTGAAATGGTCCGTGGAAATCTGCCCCGAAGTTCCCTTTATCTGTGTTTCAGGAACTCTCGGCGATGAGACTGCCGTTGAATTATTAAAAAAAGGAGCAGTCGATTATGTTCTGAAAAATAACCTCATACGCCTCCCATCTGCTATACAGCGGGCGCTTGAAGAAGCAAAGGAAAAGGAAGCACATCAGCAGGCAGATAAAGCGCTGAATGATTCGGAATTACGTTATCGCCGGCTCTTTGAAGCTGCAAGAGACGGTATTCTTATTCTCGATGCTGAGACGGGAATGGTTGTCGATGTGAATCCTTTCCTGATAGAGATGCTGGGTTACTCGCGGGAACAATTCATGAATAAACGTATCTGGGAACTGGGATTCTGCAAGGATATTTTCGCTAATCAGGCTAACTTTGAAGAGTTGCGCGAGAAAAAATATATCCGTTATGACGACAGACCGTTAGAAACAATTGATAGGCGGCGGATCGAAGTGGAATTCGTCAGCAATGTCTATCAAGTTAATCACAGCAAGGTTATCCAGTGCAATATAAGAGATATCACCGAACGCAAACATGCTGAGGAGGGTCTGCGGGAGAGCGAAAGAAGATTAAGAGAAGCTCAGGAGATGGCTCATCTGGGGTTTTGGACCTGGGATATTAAAACGGGCAATGTTGAATGGTCTGAGGAAGTATTTAAAATATTTTGTCTTGATCCCAAAGATTTCATTCCGCAGATTGACTCGATCCTGGCTTTGTCGCCATGGCCGGAGGATCATCAGCGCGACAAAGAGCTGATCAATCGGGCGATTGAGACACATAGTCCTGGTTCCTACGAGCAAATGTTTCTGCGTCCTGATAAGGGTATCGGGCACTATTATTCAACTTTTCAGGGCAATTACAATGAAGACGGCAATCTCATTTCAATTGTCGGGACTGTGCTTGATATAACCGAACGCAAGCAGGCGGAAGAAGCTATTAAAATACTTAATATAGAACTTGAACAGCGCGTTATTGAGCGTACCTCCCAGCTTGAAGCTGCCAACAAGGAGCTTGAGGCATTTTCATATTCAGTATCACACGATCTTCGCGCCCCTCTCCGTGCTGTTGATGGATTTTCCAAGTTCATTCTGGAGGATTATGAAGATAAACTTGACTCTGAAGGCAAGAGATTTTTAAAACTGATCCGCAGTAACACGCAAAAAATGGATCAGCTTATTACTGACCTGCTGGCCCTGTCGCGGGTTGCAAGGAACGAGCTGAATTTATCAGGTATCGATATGACTCAAATGGCAACCTCAATGTTCAATGAGATAACAACGCCGGATGTTTCTGATAAAATTAGTTTTAAAGTTGAAACGCTTCCTGAAGCGTATGCCGATCCGACATATTTAAGGCAGGTATGGGCTAACCTGATTGCAAATGCAATTAAGTTTTCTTCAAAAGAGAAGAAGCCGTCAATTAAAATTTGCGGCCGCACTGAAAACGGGTTTAATGTTTATTATGTAAAAGATAATGGTGTCGGGTTTAATCCGGAATACGCACATAAGCTATTTGGCGTTTTTCAGCGGTTACATAAATCAGATGACTTTGAAGGCACAGGAGTAGGACTGGCTATTGTTCAGCGGATTATTCACCGCCACGGAGGAAAAGCGTGGGCAGAAAGTGTTGAGGGTAAAGGTGCAACGTTCTATTTCAGCTTGCCAGTGAAGTAGAGTGATTAGTGATTAGTGGTTAGTGATTAGTGACTTGTGGTTTGAAGTTAAGTTTAACATGATAAAAATATATTGAAATGGGAAACATAAGGTCATATAAAGACTTGATAGTATGGCAAAAGGCTATGATATTAGCAAAGACTATTTATACTATCACTAAAAAGTTCCCAAAGGAAGAAATATATGGATTAACTTCTCAATTGAGAAGAGCTGCCGTGTCAGTTGCCTGTAATATTGCTGAAGGTCAGGCACGAAACTCCACAGGAGAATTTAAACAATTTCTTGGTGTTTCGAGAGGATCATTAGCTGAAACTGAAACGTTGATATTATTATCAAATGATTTAAATCTGATTTCTTCTGCTGAATTAGAAGAGATAACTAAAATTACTGATGAAGTCAGCAAATTACTCAGTGGACTTTTAAAGTCTTTAAGCTAGTGACTAGTGGATAGTGACTAGTGGCTAGCAAAAAACCAAAAATCACAAACCACAAACCACAAACCACAAACCACAAGCCACAAACCACAAACCACAAACCACAAACCACAAACCACAAACCACTAATCACTAACCACTAACCACTAACCACTAACCACTAATAAAATGAACAACGAAGTCGAAATCCTGCTGGTTGAAGATAACCCTAACGATGCAGAACTTGCAATGAGAGCACTGAAAAAAAACAAGCTTGCTAATAATGTGATCAGAGTATGCGATGGCGAAGAGGCTCTCGATTTTATTTTTGCCCGCGGACAATTTAAGGGCAGGGAAAAGCTGAATGTTCCCAAATTAATACTCTTGGATCTTAAATTACCTAAGATAGACGGACTCGAGGTACTTAAGATAATTAAAGCTGATCCGGTTACTAAACTCATTCCTGTTGTGGTACTTACTTCTTCAAAAGAAGAAAAGGATATGATTGAAAGCTACAGATTGGGTGTAAACAGTTATATAGTAAAACCAGTTGATTTTGATAAGTTCATTGATTCAGTAAGGGATATTGGCTTATACTGGCTTTTGCTGAACCAGCAACCAGACATAAAGAAACTAATAAAATGACCCCTGAAAATCCGTTAAGGATACTTTTTATTGAAGACCTCCCTTCGGATGTTGATCTGGCGGTTCTGGAACTACGGAAGGAGAAGTTAATATTTGAATACACCACGGTTTGCACCCGGGTGGATCTTATCAAAGCGCTTAAAAAGTTCAGGCCCGGCCTGATCATTTCGGATTATATGTTGCCTTCATTTAACGGTTTGCAGGCTCTTAAGGAAGTGAAAGAGTTCAATCCTGAAATCCCGTTCATTCTTTGTACCGGGTCAATTAATGAGGAGACTGCTGTTGAATGTATTAAAGCCGGGGCTGAAGATTATGTTATCAAGGAGCACATGACCAGATTGCCATTTGCAGTAAAAGAGGTTCTCGAACAACAAAGGATACAGAGTGAAAAAAGGGCTGCCGAGCTATTATTAAAGGAAAACAAGGAGAAACTTCAAAGTATTTTCAGCGTTGCTCCTGTCGGAATCGGATTGGTTATAGACAGGGTATTTATAGAAGTAAATGACACATTTTGCAAGATGACCGGCTATTCGCGGAAGGAGATAATAGGGAAAAACTCCAAAATGGTTTATGCAACCAGGGAGGAATATGAAACTGCCGGGATTGATAAATACAAAGATATTGCTGAGAATGGGACAGGATCGGTTGAAACCCGTTTTAAACGTAAAGACGGAAGAATCTTAAACATATTCCTGAGTTTGACCACGCTCGATGAACATGACCTGACAAAAGGTGTAACATTTTCTGTTATGGACATTACCGAGAGAAAGCTGGCAGATGAAGCTTTGCGTAAACATCGTGATCATCTTGAGGAATTGGTTAATGAACGAACGGAAGAACTTAGCAAGGCAAAGAAACAGGCTGATGAGGCGAATAGAGCAAAAAGTGAATTTCTGGCTAATATGAGTCATGAGATACGAACCCCTATGAACGCAGTATTAGGCTATGCAGAGCTTTTAGGGTTCATGCTTGAGGATAAAACCCAGAGGGACTATCTTGAATCAATAAAATCGAGCGGAAGAAGCCTCCTTACCCTTATCAACGATATTCTCGATCTGTCAAAAATTGAAGCAGGTAAGCTGGAATTACAGTTTGAGTACGTGAATTCACAGTCTTTCTTTTCTGAATTTGAACGTATCTTCTCATTAAGATTATCCGAAAAAGGACTGAAATTCATCCTGGATATTTCTTCAGGTACACCGGAAGGCATTTATATTGATGATGCCCGGCTGCGTCAGATTATTCTTAATCTTATCGGGAACGCAACAAAATTCACCGAAAAGGGAAGCATCAGATTGAAAGTATATGCTGAAAATCCACAAATCGTCAATTATTCCAAAGGGAAAACTGAGGAATTTATAGATCTTATAATTGAAGTGACGGATACCGGAATCGGAATTTCAAAAGAGATGCAGGAGGAGATATTTAATCCATTTGTACAGGGGCAGGGACAGAACGTAAAAAAATACGGCGGAACAGGTCTTGGTCTGGCAATTTCTCAACGGCTCGTTCAACTTATGAATGGGACCATTAACCTTGATTCTCAATTGAACAAGGGAAGCTCCTTTAAAATAAATATTCCGGGAGTTTCTTATCTGAGGGACTTTGAAAGAAAGACTGATGAAATTCAACTTGATCCTGCCGATATTGTTTTTGAAAAAGCAACAATCATTGTTGCAGACGATGTCGAACATAACCGGAAATACCTGATTGATGCTCTGAAAAATGCAAATATAAAAATTGTTGAAGCCGTAGATGGACAGCAGGCATTTTCCCTGGCAAAAAAAATAGTACCTGATCTTATTATTACCGATATAAGGATGCCCATACTTGATGGTTTTGGTTTATTGAAAAAGTTAAAAGGTGATGATTTACTGAAACATATTCCTGTTATCGCCTATTCCGCCTCAGTAATGAAAGCTCAGAAAAATCGTATCCGTGAGAGCGAATTTACCGGTTTGCTGATAAAACCGGTTCAGGTAACGGAATTATACCTTGAACTTATGAATAACCTGCCATATAAATCGACAAAAGCTACGGACCCGGAAAAAATATTACCGGGAATAAGCTTAACTGAAGAAATATCTGATCTTCCTCAGTTAATTCATTCCCTTGACACACGATTTAAAGATATCTGGATGACATTTGGCAGCAGGCAACCGATAGGTGAAGTCAGGGATTTCGGTAATCAATTGGTAGAGCTGGGGAAGAAACACAATGCTGCAATTATTACCGGTTATGGCGATGAACTGGTTATCGCTGCTGATAGTTTCAATATTGAGGCTATTTTAAACCTGATAAGAAAATACTCCAGGATTGTTGAATTATTAAAAGATAGGGAAATAAAATGAGTTTTAGTCATTAATAACAGAAAATATTATATCGTATATAGGATTAGTTATGACCATATTACAGTTTTTTAAAAAGATTTGTTTTACCCCCTTTCTTATTTCCCCCAAGGGGGAAAAGATTTGTTCTGCTCCTTCCCCTTTGGGGGAAGGTTGGGATGGGGGTCATTTAATAATACAAATATAACCTTGATTTAATATTGAAAACCGATACTCAATAAAACAATTAGACTTAAAAATATGGATAAGGTACATCCATCCGGTCCCGTCATTCTGTTAGTTGATGACAATCCCCAAAACCTTCAGGTATTGGGCAAGCTATTGCAGGAGGAAAAGTATAAAATTGAGTTTGCATTAAATGGAGAATCTGCTCTCGGGTGGTTAAAAAACAAGCAATTTGATCTGATCTTGCTGGATTTACATATGCCCGGCATGAATGGATTTGAGGTCTGTAGAAGAATTCGCTCAGATAAGACAGTTAAAGAGATACCTATAATATTCCTTTCAGCTGAGTCTGAAAGGGAAAGCATTCTGAAAGGCTTTGAGGTTGGCGCGCAGGATTATGTTACCAAACCATTTGACAGCAGAGAGCTGCTTGCAAGAGTTAAAACTCAGCTTGATCTTAAATCGAAAACTGAAAATCTCAGAAAAGTTAATGAATGGCTGGGCAAGAAAATTGATAACTGGCTTAAAGCGAGCCTTGGCAAGCCAGTGGTTGGAGAGATAAACGATCTGAATGCTAAGATGATAGAGTTCGATAAAAATCAAAGTTATGTTATGAAAGATATTTGTCTTGAGCTTAGCACATCGATAAATGAAATTGAAAAACTAATCGGGAAAAGTTATAATTCAAATGCTAAAGACCAGATAAAAGAAATTGTTAAAAGGCTGGCAGACTCAGTGGAGAAACTCGAAAAATTGTAGATATCCGATGGAAAAAAACGATGCTATAGGAGTGCCATTGGTACTGATCGTAGATGATAATCCCAAAAATCTTCAGATCCTGGGAAATTACTTACAAAATGAAGGATACAAGGTTGAGTTTGCTTTAGATGGAAAATCAGCCCTGGATTGGATTGGGCGGACTGAATTTGATCTTATTCTTCTTGATATAATGATGCCTGGAATGGATGGTTTTGAAGTATGCAGAATACTTAAAAGCGACCCGGTTAAACAGAAAATTCCGGTAATATTCCTTACGGCCAAAGTCGATACTGAAAGCATTGTAAATGGGTTTGATCTTGGCGCTGTTGACTATGTAATAAAACCATTCAACCAGAGAGAGTTGATTGCAAGGGTTAAAACACAGATTGAGATTAAAAGGAGCAGAGACGAAATAGCAAGGAACCTGAAAGAGATTGAATATAAAAACAAACTCATAACTTATAGTATCCGATATGCTCATACAATTCAGGCAGCAGTTTTGAAAGCATCGATGAATGGATATGACTTTTTCCCGGAACACTTTTGTCTTATCCAGCCAAAGGATATCGTCAGCGGCGATTTCTATTGGTTTCACAGAATCGAAAACAAAATGCTGGTCGGCGTTTTTGATTGCACCGGTCATGGTATTCCCGGGGCATTTATGAGCATTCTGGGAGTCACTTTGTTAAATGAAACGGTAATTAGGGAAAAAATTAATGAACCTCATTTGATATTAAACCGGTTAAGGGAAAAGATCATCGAAGCTTTGGGACAAAAGGGCATTATATCGGAGGTCAGAGATGGTATGGATGGTGCAATAATCAGTTATGACCTGATACATAAGAAACTGATTTACTCAGGAGCCTACAATCCTATGTATCTCATTCGCGACAATAAAATCATAGAATTAAAAGGAGACAGAATGCCTTTATCCTACCATGCAAAGATGACAGATTTCTCATCACAGGAAATTAAAACCAGAAAAAATGATCTTATTTATCTTTCTACTGACGGTTTCATAGCTCAGTTTGGAGGACAAAAACAGAAGAAATTCAGCTCAGCACAATTTAAAGAACTTCTGATAATACATCATATGAATCCTTTAGAAGTACAAAAACAATTGCTGCTGGATGCTTTTCTTAATTGGAAGGGCAAGGAAGAACAGGTTGACGATATAACCGTTGTAGGGTTGAGACTGTGATTTGAAAGTCGGAAGTCGGAAGTCGGAAGTCGGAAGTTTGAAGACAAAGACTACTGTTTTGCTTCGGACTCCGGACTTCGGTCTTCGGTCTGATAAAATGTTTACAATAAAACAGAAAATTTCGATTGACATGACAAATAAAAACCTTTTAAAGATCCTTTTTGCTGAAGACCTCCGTTCAGATGCTGACCTGGCAGTTCTGGAACTGAGAAAGGAGGGGCTGCGGTTTGAATATTTGAGGGTTGATACCAGGGTTGAATTTGTTAAAGCCCTTAATGAATTCAAACCTGATATTATTATTTCCGATTATATGATGCCCTCATTTAATGGTTTGCAGGCTCTTAAGGAAGTGAAAAAGTTCAATCCTGAAATCCCGTTCATTCTTTGTACCGGGTCAATTAATGAGGAGACAGCAGTTGAGTGTATAAAAGCCGGGGCAACAGATTATGTTATCAAAGAGCATCTTACACGATTGCCGTTTGCAGTAAAAGAGGCTCTTGAACAGAGTATGAAGGAAAAGGAGAAAAAAGCTGCTGAGCTGTTACTAAAAGAAAATGAGGAAAAACTTCAAAGCATCTTCAGCGCAGCTCCTATTGGAATCGGGCTGGTTGTTGACCGGGTCTTTATGGAAGTAAATGACACTTTCTGTAAAATGACAGGTTATACCCGTAAAGAGCTGATCGGTAAAAGCAGTGAGATGATTTACGCAACAAAGAAAGAATATGAAAGTGACGGAACTGAAAAATACAGACAAATCTCTGAGAAAGGAACGGGATCTGTTGAAACAAGATTTAAATGTAAAAACGGTAAAATTTTAAATATACTTTTGAGTTCGGCTCCTCTTGATAAAGATAACCTGGGAAAAGGAGTAACATTTACAGCAACAGACATAACTAAGAAAATACAAACTGAAGAGGCGCTTGCTAATGAGAAGTACCTTATTTATTCACTTATGAATACCCTTCCTGACCATATTTACTTCAAAGACCTTTCAAGCCGTTTCATCAGGATCAATAAAGCCCAAGCACAATTCTTTGGATTAAGTGATCCCAGCCAGGCAGTTGGAAAGACAGACTCTGACTTTTTTTCAGGAGAACATGCAGAACAGGCATACGAGGATGAACAAACGATCATCCGGACAGGACAATCAATAAGTATAGAAGAGAAGGAGACACATATTAACAGGCCTGACACATGGGTTTCAACAGTGAAACTGCCTTTGAACGATAAAGATGGGAGAATCATCGGAACATTCGGCATATCAAGGGATATCACCCAGCGAAGACTTACAGAGGAAGCATTACAAAAAAGTCAGCATTTATTTCAGACTTTGGCCCAGGTTTCACCGGTTGGGATATTCAGGACTGATCCGGATGGTCATACAACCTATGTAAATCCAAAATGGTCAGAGTTATCGGGATTATCTTCTGAAGAGGCATTGGGAGAAGGCTGGTTAAATGCTGTGTATATGGAGGATAGGATATATCTTTCTGAATCATGGGTAAATAATTTAAAGTCGAGGAATGAATCCAGTGCAGAATACCGTTTTTTAAGACCGGACGGGAGGATCGTCTGGGTCATTGGCAAAGCTGTTCCGGAAATGGTTGGTAATGAAGTTACCGGGTATATTGGAACTATTACTGACATTACCGAACGCAAAGGTGCGGAGGAGGCATTGAGGGAAAGTGAAGAAAAATACCGCAGCATTTTTGAGAATGTGCAGGATGTGTATTATGAGACGTCAATCGATGGAACCATCCTGGAGATAAGTCCCTCAATTGAGATATTGTCGAAAGGACAATATCACATGGAGGATCTTATTGGTAAATCAATGTACAATTTCTATTCTGACGCAAGTGAACGAGCCAGTCTCATAACTATATTAAAAGAACAGGGAACCGTTTCAGATTTTGAGATTACGTTAAAAAACAAAGATGGTTCATCTGTTCCGTGTTCTATTTCATCAAAGATATGTTTCGATTCTCAGGGGCAGCCTGAAAAAATCATCGGGAGTATGCACGACATTACCGACCGCAGGAATGCTATTGAGGCTCTTAAGCTTGCTAAGGATAAAGCTGAAG
>Ga0224523_1001280_pt1 | contig 10954 bp, 9 predicted proteins | sample CFST50metaG_FD_182732 | JGI IMG/M metagenome (GOLD analysis project Ga0224523, IMG submission 182732) | Peat soil microbial communities from Stordalen Mire, Sweden - C.F.S.T50 | ecosystem: Environmental > Terrestrial > Soil > Wetlands > Peat | place: Sweden: Norrbotten County, Stordalen Mire...
CGACATTTGTGATGTTCCGAATCGGGCCGCCGTCGGTCGGGGCTTCCCGGAGAACAAGTTGCTGCGAAATACCTAGATTAAGCGGCTAACTGATAATTGTAATCGTTGCCATTTATTGGCTGTGAGAATTGGGATTAACGGGCCACTTTCACAACGCCCGGCATGCTTACACCTCCACTCCCTCGCTGTCAAAACCAAACATCCCCGGGTTCTTCAGTATAGCTTTGCAAAGATACGCATTTGATTTGGGTGTAAGAATTATTTTATCAATTTGTGTAGAGTTATAAATATAATTAGTAATTTTGGACCGAATTGGTAAAACAGTCGAAAAATGATAATTAAGGAAAAGGTAGACAACAGGACAAGTATTGTTGAAAAAGCACGAGAGATTTTTGCCCATTATGGGTTTCGTAAAACAACCATGAACGAAATCGCTGATGGTGTGGGTAAAAGAAAGAGCTCACTTTATTACTATTTTGATAGTAAAGAAGATGTATATCGTGCAGTCATTGAGAAGGAAGCTGAGACGATGAAAGAGAAATTGTTATATGCTGTTTCTAAAGAAAAAGATCCGGTAGAAATGCTACGGATTTATGTGGTGACAAGAATGGAAATCTTAAATGAGTTGGTGAATTTTCATCAGGCATACAATAGTGAGTATCTTACAACTCTCGATTTCATTAAGAAAATGAGAAAGAAATATGATAATGAAGAAGTTTCTTTATTGAAAAAAATATTGCAGCTTGGTGCTGAGACAGGCACTTTCCGCATCGAAGATGTTGAGTTGACAGCCTTAGCAGTATCTACGGCATTAAAGGGATTGGAGGTTCCACTGCTTTCATCTAATAATAACATATCTATTGAGTTGCGTATCGAACGAATTATGCAGATTCTTTTTTATGGAATTGTAAAACGATAAATTAATGGTTAGAGTTTGATGTGTTGGTTTTAGCGTAGAGGCGCAATATTTTGCGTCTCTACTATTAAAAATCTATCTGTCACTAAAAATGAATATAAATGATAAGAATAGGAATTTTAAAATTTGAGGTAATGCTTTTACTACTGTTCAGTATTGCAGTAGTTCAGGCTCAGCAACTAACGAGAAGGAGCCTGATTGAACAGGCTATTGCAAAGAGTTATGATATCAGGAATCAGCATGATGAAGCTCAGAAGAGTCATATTGATCAAATCAAGGCGCAACAAACATATCTGCCTTCTCTGACGATAAACTCATCGTACACGCTTTTGAACGATGATATTATGATGACCATTCCCCAGATAAAAATACCGCTATCTCTTCCGGGGTTACCTGCAGGATACACATTGGAACCCAAACTGGATCCCATCCAGTTACAAAACAGGGATATTTTCAAAACGGATATCACCGCTCAGATGATTTTGTTTACCGGATTCAGGGCTCCGATGCTTTCACAGGCAGCGATGCATAAAGAAAAAGCGCAGGAGTTTCTGACGGAACAGATGAAATCACAGATTATTCTTGATGTCGTCTCTTCATATGATCAGTTGGCATTGATTGATCAATCCGCTACGGTATTGAACGAAAGCTCTAAGCGGCTTGATGAAGAAACTGCTGTAGCTACGAAAGCTAAAAAGGTTGGATTGATCACGTCTTATGATTTGACCAAAATAGAAGTTGCTTTACAGGAGCTGAAATCCAAACAGGTAGAACTGAATTCGGGGCGTAAATTAGTAGCTGCACGCTTACAACAACTAACCGGAACTTCCAAAGATGTTATCATTACGATTCATCCTTCATTGTTGCCATGTCTGACTCCTCCAATTGATACTAATGTGGATAATCGTGCTGAGTTAAAAGCTTTAAATGAAGTCCAGAAGGCAACAGATTTCAAAAATAAAGCTGATCAAGGAGCCTATCTACCTACTGTCGCTGCCTTTGGAAAACGGGAGTTGATAAAAAAGGATTTGTCTGTTCTTGACCCTTTATGGGCTGTTGGTGTGGGTTTGAAGTGGTCCGTTTTCGATGGTCTTCAGAACTTTCGTGAAATCCAGAAGAGCAAGATTGATCAGGAAATTGCCCGTAACAACACCAGAAAGACCAAAGATCTGTTGGAATTAAATTTAGAACAGGCAAAATTAAACCTCGACCAGTGCAATGAACTGATCAGTGTATCTGTTGAAAAACGGAAATACGCGCAACAAGCATTGGATATCAGCCGCAAAGAGTACCAGAATGGCCTGAACACCATCACTGAATTATTAGCTTCAGAAACGGAATTCCAGAAAGCCAGTCTGGATTATCAGCAGGCTGTTTATAATCAACGGTTAGCGACATTGCAACTATTGGAAGCCACAGGAAACCTCACTCTGGAACAAATCACTAAATATTTGAATGAATAAAAGTAAAATCTGATCACAATGAAAAGAATACAAATCATATTCCCGTTACTATTATTAATTGCGTTTGTTGGATGCAGTCCAAAAACACAGTTTAAAAATAAAACCTTAGGTAAATTTAAAAAGGAAACCATCGCTATTGCTCCAAAAATACCAGGGAGAATATTGAAAATATATGTCCACGAAGGCGATGTAGTAAAAACAGGTGACACATTAGCCATGATCGACTTGCCAGAAGTAGAAGCCAAGATGTTACAGGCACAGGGTGCTTGCCTTTCGGCCAAGGCACAATTTGAAATGGCTAAAAACGGCGCAACCCGTTTTGATAGGCAACAGATGAATGCAAAACTGGATGCTGCCAAAGAACAATTCAACTTTGCCGAAAAGAGTTTCAAAAGAATGAAAGCGATGATGGCGGACTCTTTGATTACTCCCCAGAAATATGATGAGACATTTGAGAAGTACAGTGCTGCCAAGGCTCAACTGGATGCGGTGACTTCCATGAAGAATGACATCGAGCAAGGTGTGAGACCCGAAAAGATTGAGATGGCACAGGGTGATTATAAACGTGCCGAGGGTGCATTGGCAGAGACAAAAGCTGCTTATGCCGAGAAGTACATCGTGGCTCCTAAAGGAATGACTATTGAATCTATCACATTGAAAGTTGGGGAGTTGTTGTTACCAGGATATAACCTGTTTACAGGATATGAAACTGATGGCTCATGGTTTAGAATCACTGTTACAGAGAAACAGGTCATGAACTTTAAAATCGGTCAGGAGTATACAGTCAGAATAGTGGCAAACAATAAACTGGCGCAATGTAAGCTGGTCTCGGTTAAACAATTAGCCAGTTATGCCGATAAGTCTTCGAGTTATGCCAATTATGAGATGGGAGAATCGGTTTATGAACTAAAACTTGTCCCTCTTCATCCCGAAGATGTTAAAGATTTATATGCAAATATCACAGTAATATTGGAGGACAAATAATGATAAAAGCACTATGGGGTATTATCAGGCGTGAATTCAGATCGTTTTTCCATACCCCGATTGCAATAGCTATACTTTTTGGAGGGCCATTATTTTTTGGTATTCTCATCGGTATGGTTTACGATCATGCCAAGCCAGTTGACCTTCCAATTATTGTTGTGGATAAGGATGGGACTCCCATGAGCGGAGATATCATTGATGCTCTTAATGACAATCAATATATTAAGGTTTGGAAGGTAACCGGCAGTGAGTTTGAAGCCCGCCAATATCTCAAAACCCAAAAGGTCGAGGGAATTGTAACAATTCCTGCGAACTTTGAATCGGATATCAATCAAAAACGGTGTCCTGAGATTCAGGTTGACCTTAATACCGTGAATATTCTCACCTCTAATTATATCAATACAGGGATATTAAAGACACTTGGGACAATAAATGCAGGCGTCGAAATCAATACCATGGAAAAGGGGGGGATGCCTGCTGCCATTGCAGAGAAACAGTATCAGTCTTTTTCTATCAATACCGACAGATTTTACAACCCGGAGTCAAACTACCTGCGGTTCTTATGGCCGGGTATCACTGGAGGTATCCTTCAGCAGATCTTTTTACTCGTCATAGCAATTATCTTCTCCAAGGAATTTGAAAAGAAAATTTTTGGTCAGTTGCTGACCTATAGTAAATCTACTAATGTGATTTTACTGGGAAAGACTATACCCTATATTCTTGTCATGATGGCAATCTGGCTTGGAATGCTTTATATCATGTATCCCGCTTTTAAGATTGAAATTGTTTGTGGCTTTGCCCCTATGTTTTTGTTCTCATTCATCTTCATCATCTGCTTACTGGCAATGGGAATTATGGTGAGCCTGATATTTCCAACGATGTTGTTGTCTACAGAAATATTGATGATTGTAGCAACACCCAGTTTTATCGTCAGCGGTTATACCTGGCCAATCACTCAGATGCCGGTAGTTGTTCAGGGGCTTGCTAACTTACTGCCTTTGACCCATTTCTTGAGTGGATTCCGGAAACTAGCTTTCATGGGTGACAGCCTTCATGATGTCTGGCATGAAATATTTATGATGCTGATGATGATACTCGTGTATGGTACCATCTCATGGGTAGCCTTGTGGATAAGGATAAGAAGAGAAAAACGGAAATATATACCAACCGAAGAAATTGCTCTTCAGGGGATGGCATAAATGAAAAAGGCCCGGATCAATTCCGGGCCTTTTTCATTTATGCCATTGCGAATCTTTTCACATCTTCGCCGGTAATCTTAGCGTCACAGAGAATAGTGAGCCGTTCAACAACATTTCTTAGTTCACGGATGTTACCGGTCCAGCGGATCTGTTTTAAAAATTCAAATGCTTCCGGATCAAAATGCATGGGTGGTTTCCCATTGCTTTGGCAAAACTGCTCCATGAAATAATCTGCCAGTATCGGAATATCTTCAATCCTTTCGGTCAGTGAAGGGACATGGATCGGGATAACATTCAACCGATGAAACAAATCTTCCCTGAAGTTTTTATTCTCAATTTCAACTTTCAGATTTTTATTGGTAGCAGCAATAACACGGACATCCACCGGGATCTCTTTCTCTCCACCCACCCTCATGATTTTGTTTTCCTGCAGCGCTCGTAGTACTTTCGCCTGTGCCGAGAGACTCATGTCTCCAATTTCATCAAGAAACAAAGTCCCACCGGTAGCCTGTTCAAAGTCACCCTTGCGTTGTTTGATGGCAGAGGTAAACGAGCCTTTTTCATGACCAAACAAAACACTCTCTATGAGTTCTGAAGGGATGGCTGCACAGTTTACTTCAACAAAAGGATTAGCCGCACGGTTACTTTGTTCATGAAGCCAACGGGCTACCAGTTCTTTACCTGTACCATTGTCACCGGTAATCAATACACGGGCATCGGTAGGGGCAACCCTGTCGATCATCTCTTTGATATGAGTGATTGCCGGACTATCTCCTATCATTTCAAATTGCTTGTACACTTTTCTCCGAAGCATTTTCGCTTCGTTGACAAGCAAGGATTTATCAAGTGCATTGCGGATGGTAATCAACAACCGGTTGAGGTCAAGTGGCTTTGCAATATAATCGTAAGCCCCTTTTTTGATTGCCTCTACTGCCGTTTCGATGGTTCCATGACCGGAAATCATCACAACCGGAGTATCACAAATCTTCAGAACTTCTTCCAAAACCTCTAACCCATCCATTCTGGGCATTTTAATATCAAGCAGAATCACATCAAACTGGTCGTTTTTGACCAATTCGAGGGCCTCCAATCCATCAGCTGCATCAATAACACTATAATTTTCGTATTCGAGGATCTCTTTTAGTGTACTTCGGATCGCTCTTTCATCGTCTACAACAAGAATCTTTGCCATTTTATCCTTTTATCCTTTATACTTGATCCACTTCCACAATTCTTTGTAATTCACCTTCTTGCCATACATCAATATCCCGGTGCGGTAAACCTTAGCTGCAATCCATGTGGTACAAAGGAAGCCGACAACCAACAATGCCAATGACAAGGCAATCTGTCCTGCTGGGACATTAAAAGGCAATCGTACCATCATTATGATTGGTGATGTGAAAGGAATGATAGAAAGCCATACCGCCAAAGGACCATCAGGGTTTTGCATCACAGCCTGAGCTGCAACAATTGATATGATAAGTGGAGCAGTGATAGGCAACATGAACTGCTGAGTATCTGTTTCACTATCCACAGCTGCACCAATAGCTGCAAATAAGGCAGCATACAGCAGGTATCCTCCGACAAAAAAGAATACAAACATCAATAGTTCCTGAACATAGTTTATATTGCCAAGGCCGGTCAGAATATCGTTTCCAATCTGTTTATTCGATGAAGTAGCTTCAACACTGGTAGCTTGGGTACCCGTTACCGGAACTTTATGTTGGTTACTGATTTGTTCGGTTTTGGTAGGGTTGTACTTATCAGGTATTACCGTTTTAAAGACCCCTATAATTGAAGTAGTGAGAATTATCCACAATAAGACCTGTGTGAGGCAAACCAGCGCAATACCAAAAATCTTTCCCATCATCAACTCAAATGGTTTGACTGAAGAGATGATCACTTCTACTATCCTGCTGGTTTTCTCTTCAATAACACCCTTCATTACCTGCACACCATAGATGAAGATAAACATATAAATGATCAACGAAGAGACATATCCAAGAATCATCGCAAGCTCAGTTGAACTCTTTTCTTCTTTACCATTTTCGTTAATCTTTATTGTTGTTATGGCAATATCCGACTTTATCGCTTTGATTTGTTCTTCTGTAATGCCTTGTTCTGTCAGCTTTTGTTTCTCAACCTCTTTATCCATTATTGAACTGACATAATTCTTGATATTAATATCAGGCTGTTTTATAGAAAACATTATTGGTTTTGGAGGTTGATTTTCTGTGGGTTTGGCGATGTAAAGCAAAGTTGAAAATTTACCCGTCTTGACACTGTCTTTTCCCGCTTCCGGCGATCCTGTAAAAGCCTTAAATATTAAGCCATTATCGTCAACATTGTTTTTGAATTTCCCCTGAAACGACCCCGTTTCGTCCAACACCATGATATCGTGTTTCGTATGCGATTTCATGCCAATGATAACCGGAACTATGAATATCCCTGCCATCAGCAGTGGCCCCAGCAGGGTCATGACGATGAAAGATTTTTTCTTTACTCTCGAAAGATATTCGCGTTTTATAATTAGACTGATCTTGTTCATGGCTGTTTGTTATGAAAGGTTAGAAGAGACAGTGGCGCGATTTTCATTCACTTTTTCAATAAAGATATCGTTCATCGAGGGGAGCATTTCTTTGAATGCATGGACCTCAACGTGGGGCAATACTAACTGTAACAATGCATTTGGACTTTCTCCGAAGGGGAGCTTTATTTTAGCCGTTCTCAAACTGTCAACATTCGACTCTTCTAGCAACGTAAAACTCTCCGGAAGTAGAGATTTAAAATTTTCAGCGTATCCGTTATAACTTAATTCATAACTATTTGAGCGATAAGTTTGTTTTATGTCTGAAACGCTACCTTCCAATATTTTCTTCGACTTGTTGATCAACGCTATATCGTCACATAACTCTTCAACAGAAGCCATGTTATGCGTAGAAAAGATAACTGAAGCACCTTTCTTGCGTAGTTCCAATATTTCATCCCTAATGAGTGTAGCATTGATAGGGTCAAAACCACTAAAAGGTTCATCAAAGATGAGCAGTTTGGGTTCATGAATTATGGTTACAATGAATTGGACTTTTTGTTGCATCCCTTTCGACAACTCTTCAACATTTTTAGCCCACCAATCTTGAATTTCAAATTTCTCAAACAGTAATTTGAGTCGTTTTAGTGCAACCTGTTTGGGTACACCTTTTAGCTGAGCAAGATAAAGTGCCTGCTCTCCGACAGGCATCTTTTTGTAAAGGCCTCTCTCTTCGGGGAGATAGCCTATCATGGCTGTGTGCTTGGGTTGAAGTTTCTCACCATAGATAAACAGCTCCCCTTCATCGGGAGCTATGATCTGATTGATGATACGGATGAGCGTGGTTTTACCGGCACCATTAGGCCCAAGCAGACCATAAATGCTGTTCTCCGGTACATTGATGCTCACCTTGTTTAACGCTGTCTGGGCAGCATAACGCTTGGTTACTTCTTTGGCAACAAAAATGTCCATAAGGATAAAGGGTTGTTATGAATGGAAATATTCTTTCATTCTTTCAAAAAAGCCGCGATCTTTGCTGTTGGGGTTAGGTCTGAAATTCTCCGAACCCAACAAAGACTCCATGATATCCTTTTCGCTTTTGGATAAGTTGCGCGGTACCCAAACAATTATACTGACAAGCAGATCGCCACGACCATAGGCATTGAGTGCCGGCAATCCTTTGCTCTTTAAGCGAAGTACTCTGCCACTCTGTGTGCCGGGTTCGATCTTAACTTTAGCACGTCCTTCCAGTGTTGGTACTTCAATCGTAGTACCTAATGCTGCTTCCGGAATGCTCAGATAATGTTCATAAATCAGGTTATCTCCATCGCGTTGCAATGAAGCATGTTTTTCTTCTTCGATCTGGATAATCAGATCGCCTGCTATTCCTCCGCGTGCTGCGGCATTTCCTTTGCCACTGACTGAGAGCTGAATGCCTTCAGATACACCTGCCGGGATATTGATGGTAATGATCTCTTCACCTTTTTCTACGCCATTGCCAAAACATGCAGGGCATTTGTCAGTGATGATCTGACCTTCGCCACCACAAGTCGGACAAGTAGCAGCAGTTTGCATCTGTCCAAGAAAGGTATTGGTAACCCTTGTGACCTGCCCGGTTCCGTGACAGGTAGTACAAGTGTGATATGATGAACCACCTTTTGCACCGGTACCTTTACAGGTAGTACAGTTTATAAATTTATTTACCTTGAGTTTCTTTTCAACACCGGTAGCAATTTCTTCAAGCGTCAGTTTTACTTTAACCCTTAGATTCGTACCTCTGTTCACTTTCCGCCGTTGGCCGCCTCTGCTGCCACCACCAAAACCACCGAAGCCACCGAAAGCACTCCCAAAGATATCCCCAAACTGGCTGAAGATATCATCCATATTCATTTCATGGAAACCACTGCCTGAGTTACGCAAGCCATCGTGACCAAATTGATCATAACGTTGACGTTTATCGGAATCGCCCAATACTTCATATGCCTCAGCAGCCTCTTTAAACTTGTCTTCAGATGATTTGTCATCAGGATTCTTATCGGGATGGAATTTGATTGCCATCTTACGGTAAGCCTTTTTGATTTCTTCTGGTGAAGCATTGCGGGATACCCCTAATATTTCGTAATAATCTCTTTTAGTCACTTTTTTTCTCGATTAGTGTTAAACAAAAGCCCGGGGTTTATTTTCCGACAACAACTTTAGCAAAACGAATTACTTTTCCTTGCAATGTATATCCCTTTTCGACCACAGCTACAACTTTATCTTTCAAATCGGGTGATGGAGCCGGTATTTGGGTGATAGCTTCATGGAAATCTGTATTAAAAGCCATTCCCATCGCAGGAATTTCTTCAAGACCCTTCTGTGTTAATATGCTTTGAATCTTATTGCTGATAAGCTTTATACCTTCCAGATGTACATCATCAACTTCTGCTGAAACCCACGACTTAATGGCACGCTCAATATCATCCACAACAGGCAAAAGCGCAACAATCACATCTGCTGAAGCAGTCTTACTCAGTTCGATACGTTCTTTCAGTGTCCGCTTGCGATAATTGTCAAACTCTGAATACAGTCTTAAATATCTGTCGTTCAGATCGTTTATTTTTAATTGAAGATCATCTTTTGAATCTGAACCTGCTGAATTGTCAGCGACAGGAGTCTCTTCTTCATCTGAATTGAAAGTAGCAGGGATCTCTACCTCTTCAACAAGTTTATCGGATGCTTCTTTCTGAGATGTTTTGGTTTGTGCAGTATCTTTTGTAGTGTAAGCAGATTTATCATCTTCGTGTTCAACTACTTCCCTGATGTCATCATCAGTGTTCTCATTGATTTTATCCTTTATGTTTTTTTCTGTCTTACCTGACTTGTAATGGATCATGTAATGTGTTTTTATTTGTTTAAGTTTTTTTATAATATCACCTATACTCAAAATGATTTCTTTTGTTGTACACAAAGATTTTGCCAAGATCGAAAACGGTCAAAATGACAGTTTGATTATCCTTCAATTCTTCGAATCTGGGCACCTAGTTTGCGTAAACGTTCATCAATTTGTTGATAGCCTCGGTCTATCTGTTCGATATTATCAATCACACTTTTGCCTTCTGCCGATAAAGCCGCAATCAATAAAGCCACTCCTGCACGAATATCAGGCGAACTCATCCTGATCCCTCTCAGTGGATATTCATGATTCAATCCGATTACTGTTGCCCTGTGCGGATCACACAATATGATACGCGCTCCCATGTCAATCAATTTATCAACAAAAAACAGACGGCTTTCAAACATCTTCTGATGGATTAGCACACTCCCACGTGCCTGAATCGCTGTCACCAATGCTATACTGATAAGGTCAGGAGTGAAACCGGGCCATGGCGCATCGGCGATAGTCATGATAGAGCCATCCATGTATGAATCCACCTCATAATTATCCTGAGCCGGAACGAAAATATCATCGTTGCGTTGTTCAACCTGAATACCCAATCTTCGAAATACATCGGGTATCAAACCAAGCATTTGATAATTGACATTGCGGATCGTGATCTCAGACCGTGTCATGGCAGCAAGACCGATAAAAGAACCGATTTCAATCATATCGGGCAGCAAAGTGTGTGAGCAACCATGCAGTTCACCGACACCTTCGATGGAAAGCAGGTTGGAACCTACTCCGCTGATTTTTGCTCCCATGTTATTCAACATGTTGCACAATTGTGAGATATAAGGTTCGCAGGCTGCATTGAAGATGGTCGTAATTCCTTTAGCACGGACAGCTGCCATCACGATGTTGGCAGTTCCGGTAACTGAAGCCTCGTCAAGAAGCATGTATGCCCCTATTAAACCGGTTGTTTCAACCCGATATGCCTGATTGACA
>Ga0224523_1001284_pt1 | contig 10934 bp, 8 predicted proteins | sample CFST50metaG_FD_182732 | JGI IMG/M metagenome (GOLD analysis project Ga0224523, IMG submission 182732) | Peat soil microbial communities from Stordalen Mire, Sweden - C.F.S.T50 | ecosystem: Environmental > Terrestrial > Soil > Wetlands > Peat | place: Sweden: Norrbotten County, Stordalen Mire...
TGTTTGATTATTTTAAATCAAAACCGTAACGAAAGGCAACTCAGGCCGCCATCAAGCTTTCTGAATTCCGACATATCAAGAGCAATGGTTTTATATCCTGCTTTTTCTATCGTCTTCCTAATCTTAGGAAATCCTTCAGCAACCAAAACCACATCATTCACCCAAATACAGTTTGCTGCATAACTTTCATCTTCATCAACTTTCAATAAATTGAATTTTTGAAATTCAGCTTTACTTAGAAATTCGCCTGCTGCAACTAGATTATTATTTTCAAGATACGACACTCCTGTTTTCAGATGAAGAACTTTTTCAAGAGTAACAATGGATCCCATCATTCCATATTTTTTTAAAATGGAAATGGTTTGCTCCGCTCCTTCCCTGTTCGTCCTTTTTGATAAGCCGATATAAAAATGCGAACCAACCATCATGATATCTCCGGGCTCCACTGTTCCCGGCTTACTGATGTGTTCCACTTTTTTATAAAAGTTTTTAATTATTTCTTTCATCCCCTCCACCTCGCCTTTTCTTGATTCAGCTCCGGGATTCGAAATGATTGCACAATGAGGTGTAAGCAATGCAGTGTCCTCAACAAAAGTTGAATCGGGGAAATTATTATCGGGTTGAAGTATGGTAACATTTACTCCACAACTTATTAATGCTTCAATATATTTTTCATGCTGCATAACAGCTATTTTATGATCGGGTATCCCAAGATTGGCATTTGACAAGCCTTTTACCATGTTTTCACAAGGTATTCTGACAATTGCATTTTTAAACATTTTACACCTCTCCGTTTTTTATAATTAACAAATATAAAAATTAATCGTACAGATTTCTTCAGATTATTTATTAATTATGTTCCGCAAAATGCATTTTAATTAACTTTGTCATATCATAAAATTAGACTATGGAAAATTTTGTTTTGTATAACCCCGTCAAACTTCATTTTGGAAATGATATCACCAATGATCTTGGCAAAACCATTTCTCTTTATGGGAAAAAAGTATTATTGGTATATGGTAAAAATTCAATAAAAGAAAATGGCATTTACTCGAAAGTTTTATCTCAATTGAAAAGTATAAATGCCGAAGTGTTTGAATACAGCGGTATCAAATCAAATCCGGTTGTTGAAGATGTTGATTTTGCAGCACGACTCGGAAGAAATTATAATGTTGATGTCGTGCTTGCTGTTGGTGGCGGCAGCGTTATTGATTCTGCGAAAATTATTTCTATCACCATCCCTGTGTCACACAGTGCATGGGATTTTTACAGCGGACTGATAAAACCCACAAAAGCATTGCCTGTTATTGCCGTGCTTACATTGGCTGCCACAGGCACTGAAATGAACCCTTTTGCCGTTTTACAAAATCACAAGACCAAACAAAAATTAGGCTGGGGAAATCCATTGTGTTTTCCAAAACATTCTTTTCTCGATCCGCAATTTACTGTCAGCGTTCCGAAAGATTATACAGCATATGGAATTGCAGATATCATTGCACACTGCCTTGAAGCTTATTTCGGGAAAGGCGATGCATCCTTATCTGATAGACTCGTAATTTCCATAATTAAAGAATCGATTGAAAATGGTTCTGCTCTTTTAAATGATCTCAGAAATTACGAACTCCGTGAAAAGATCCTTTATGCATCAACATTGGCATTGAACGGAATTACAATGGCCGGAAGGAAAAGCGGCGACTGGGGCGTTCACGATGCAGGACATATTCTTTCGCTTTTGTTTGACATTCCGCATGGCGCATCGCTTGCCATTGTTTATCCGGCATGGATGAAACTCATGAAAGACAGGATTCCCGAAAGGATCACGCAATTAGGAAAAGATCTTTTTGAATTAGATTCTGCTGATAAAACGATCAGTAAATTTGAGGAAATCTTCAAACAGCTAGAATGTCCTGTAAAACTTGAAGAAGCCGGTATCGGTAAAGAAAAGAAACAACAGATCCTTGATACAATGATCCTGAATAAAGTGTCGGGAATGAATCACAAACTAAGCAATGACGATCTATCTGCTTTGCTTGAATTAATGATGAATTAAAAAAAGGTCTCACATATCTATTTTTAATAAAAACAAAAAAATGAAAACAAAAAAAATTTACAAAACAATACTTCTCGGATTACTGGTTGCCTGCTTTTCAAACATCGTAAAATCGCAGAGTTGCGGTATGTTTTATCCGATGGTAAATGGCACTGAAATTGAAATGACCTCTTATGATACCCTTAACCAGCCGGGAGGAAAATCAATCAATAAAATTTCTGATGTTAAAACAACTGCCGATGGAAAAACAGCAACCGTGCAATCAACATATAAAAACAAACAAGATGTTGTAAGCGGCACTTCTTCATGGTTAGTTAAGTGTACGGGAAACAGTGTTTTTGTAGACATGCAAAGCTATATCCCTCAACAATCGAAGAATCAATGGAAGGATATGACAATTAAAGCAGAAGCTGGCCAGCTTGAAATTCCGCAAAATTTATCTGTTGGGATGACATTGAAAGACGCGAGTGTTACCGTTACCATGTACAAAAATAATGTGTTGTATTCAACAATGAAAATAACCATCTTCAACAGGGTTGTTGCATCGAAAGAAAGCATTACAACGCCTGCGGGCACATTCATCTGTTATAAAATAACGCAGGAAATGAAAACAGAAATGTCCATTAATGGAAATGTAATTCCAATTAATATAAAATCCGCCGAATATTATGCAGCAGGAACAGGTCTTGTAAAGAACGAAATGATTAATGAAAAAGGCAGAGTTTACAGATACGGTCTTCTTACCAAAATTACAAAACCCTGATTCTTCTGCAACCAATCACAATATACACCGATGGCAGCGCACGCGGAAATCCAGGACTCGGAGGCTTTGGCGCGGTTTTAATTTCGGGGAAACACCGAAAAGAACTTTCGCAAGGCTATCGGCTCACTACAAATAATCGCATGGAATTGCTTAGCGTGATTGTGGCACTAGAAACTTTAAAAAACGAAAACAGCCATGTTACCATTTATTCCGATTCGAAATATGTAGTGGAAGCTATTGAGAAAAAGTGGCTTGATGGTTGGGTGAGAACGAATTTCAAGAAGAAAAAAAATGTTGACCTGTGGTTGCGATTTCTTGAAATTTATAAAAAGCATCATGTGAAATTTGTCTGGATAAAAGGTCATGCCAATAATCCCGAAAATGAAGTTTGTGATAAGTTAGCTGTCGCTGCTTCGCAAATGCCGAGTTTGTTGGTCGATGAAGGCTATGAGGAAATGAAGAAAGAAGAAGAATTGTTTTAAACAAAAAAAACGCCTTGAAATTTCAAGGCGTTTTTTATAACATAAATATTTATTCTTCGTCTTTCGATTCTGCTTCGTAGGTTTTGAGCAGTTGTTCCTGTACATCGCCAGGAACCGGCTGGTAATCGGCATATTTCATTCCATAAGTTGCACGACCACTGGTAACAGAACTTAAAGCGGTAGAATACCTGTTCATTTCAGCAAGAGGAACACGTGCTTTTATTTTCTGGTAGCTTCCTTCACTGTCCATTCCGAGCACAATTGCTCTTCTGCCTTGCAGGTCGGTCATTACATCACCCATTCTTTCCGAAGGCATAACAACTTCAACTTCATAAATTGGCTCAAGAATTTTTGGTCCTGCATTTTTAAATGCTTCTCTAAATGCGTTACGTCCGGCCAATTTGAAAGAGATTTCATTCGAATCTACAGGATGCATTTTCCCATCAAATATACTTACAACTATATCGCGTGCATAAGAACCTGTCAAAGGACCTTCTTCCATTTTCTCCATGATACCTTTTAGGATTGCAGGCAGGAAACGTGCATCAATAGCGCCACCAACTATACAATTGTGGAAATATAATTTTCCGCCCCAGTTAAGATTTATCTCATCTCTTCCCCTGATCGGGAATTCTTTCTGGTCAGGTTTTCCATCGTACCATGGCTCGATCATCATGTGTACCTCACCAAACTGACCTGATCCGCCTGATTGTTTTTTGTGGCGGTACATTGATTTTGCAGGTTTGGTAATGGTTTCCCTGTAAGGAATTTTGGGAGCAACATATTCTATTTCGATCTTATCAAGATTTTCAATTCTCCATTTCAGAACAGTAAGCTGCAATTCTCCCTGTCCCATTACGATCAACTGTTTCAATTCCTGCGATTGTTCAAAAAGAACGGTGGGATCTTCTTCATGAACCACGCGTAATATAGCACCCATCTTTTCATCATCGCCCTGATTCTTTGCTTTTACAGCAGTCCTGAATTTTGGTTCGGGATATTCAACAGGCTCAATAATCATTGCGCTGTTCTTAACTGAGTTGATCGTATTATTCGTATGAACGTCTTTTAATTTTATGGATGCACCAATATCACCGGCAACGATCTTTTCAATTTTATTTCGTGTTCTTCCGGCAACGACAAATAACTGAGATAGTCTTTCTTTTGAACCAGTATTGGCATTTACCATATCCATACCTTCGGTAATTTCACCGGCAAAAACTTTAAAGAAAGAAACCTGTCCGAGATGTTGTTCTAAAGTTGTTTTGAAAACAAGAGCACTAGTGGGTTCCTGTGCGCTGCATTTTATTTCTTTGCCTTCCGTAGTTTTCTTGGCAGGTACTTCATTAGGTGCCGGTACAAATTCATTGATGAACTGCATCATGCGGGCAACACCTGTGTCCTGTTTCGCAGAGATGCAAAGTAAAGGATAAATATCGCGTTTAATTATGCCTTGTTTTAGTCCTTTCAATAATTCTTCGTCCGTAAGTGTGCCTTCTTCAAAGAATTTTTCCATTAATTTTTCATCACTTTCGGCGGCTGCTTCTATTATCTTACCACGCAATTCTGCTGCTTTTGCTTTTTCTTCTTCAGGTATATCTGTTATTTCAGCTTTTGCAGAACCAGAAGTGAATTTGTACATTTTCATTTTCAGTACATCAATCACACTGTTAAATCCGGCACCTGTAGCTAAAGGATATTGAGCGGGAATAACTTTATCGCCAAAATATTGTTTCAGCTGGCGAACGCTTTCATCAAAATTTGCTTTTTCATGATCGAGCTGGTTCATTACAAAAACTACAGGTGACTGATGTTTTGTGACATGGCGCCATGTGATCTCGGTTCCAACTTCAACTCCATTCTGTGCATTGATCACCATAAAAGCTGTATCGCACACATGCAATGCAGAAACCATTTCACCGACAAAATCATCAAAACCGGGAGCATCGATAATATTTATTTTCTTTCCTTCAAATTCAGAATAAAGTACAGTAGAAGAAACGGAGTTCTGGCGTTCCAGCTCTATTTCCCTGTAATCCGATACTGTATTTTTATCTTCAACAGTTCCTCTTCTGCTGATCACACCACCTTCAAAAAGCATAGCTTCGCCCAATGTTGTCTTACCTGATTTCGCACTGCCTAACAGCACAATATTCCTGATTTCATTCGTTTGATATACCTTCATATATTCTTGATTATTATATATTAACTTTTTCGGTTATTTCTAATAAGGCCAGCAAAATTAAAAATTTTTAGATAATAAAAAAAGCTAAATACACATTTATAAGAAGTTAGAAAATATTTATAACCGAATCTTCTGAAATTGATTGATATATGATAAAAATTGACAAATTAAAAAGATAAAGAAACATTCATTTCCACCAGTTGGCGAAAACAAACGAAGTAAGAATGGTAGTCATAAAATATTTCGCTATTCAAAATTCGTTGCTCTTTCTTTGTTATTCAATAAAAAAACAGGGCTGGACCTCCCGCCAACCCTGCAATAATTAACTAAAACCAGATTTTATATAGAAACAATAAAGAGGTCAAAAAAAACATCAAACCCTGAACCTGTATGAGAACTTGATCAAAAAAACATTATAAGGGTATACTTCAAATACACCATTCATATCGTTTCCAGGATTGAACTTTCCTATCGGGCTATTACCGCTCCTGTTCTGCGACCAGACAAGGAAAAAAGTTGATCCAGGAACGTATTCCCACCGCAGTACAAGGTTTGAAATAAAGTCCAAAACTTTAAAATCGGGATTATCAAAGGAATAATCCGTTATGCCATCTTCATTTTCATCAATGTTGTAAATGCTATTGGTTTTATCATAAGAAATTTCATCATTATTAAATGCATGAAACCTGTTGTTATAAGCTTCTGCTTTGGAATTTGTAACATTCTTGAAATCCTTGTATTTACCCGATGAAATAAACGGCTGACCGTAATATTGCAAAGTAAGATTTGGCGTAATGCAGTAATCGAGCCTGAAAGAAAAGTACAATGTATTTTGATCCATTGATGCAAGTGAATATATAGGAGTATTGTTACAATCGGTTGTTGTTACATACTGCAACTGCGATTTCATTATTTCATAATATGGACTGAAGGTGAATTTAAAAGCATTACTTGGTCTGTAAACAATGCTTAGGTTATAACTGTTATCGCTCATCCAGTTTAAAAACCCGCTTGCATGAGAATATGAAGCGCCAAAAATTATTTTTTTTCTGTCATCAGTATTTAATGATAACCAAAAATTATAATCGCCAGGTGTTCTCATTGTTGGACCTCCGCGCAACATAGAATTGGAGCGGTTATTACCGTCAATGTTACTACCAAATCCATAATACCAGTAATTTTTAAACTGTCCATTCACGTTAATATTACCTCCGCTATAAGTGTTATTACCACCGAAATCCCAGCCAGTCCATTGATTCATGTTAATGCTGGATTGCCTGAAAATACCGAAAGGCTCGGTTTTGTTATATTGTACCCAAACCACCTGGAAAATATCATCAGCAGTACGTAAATAACCAACATCATTAAGCTCAAGCCCGGGCGATCTCCAGTTAAGCCAGGCCGTATAACTCCAATGACTATTCCCTGATTTGCCAAACTGAAGAATACCGCCTTGTCCCAATAAACTTGTTCTGTTTGTATCGAGCTTGAAATAATTTGCATCAGGTCTTTGAAAATAATGAACCGATGAAGTCTGAGTATTTGTGATTGCTTCTTTAGTGCCCAACACATCGCTGAAAAGGAATTTGCAATTTACATAATACGTCCTGTCCTTCCAGTTATGGCTGAAATCAAGGCCTCCGGTGTATGCTTCCTTATGTAATATTTTTAATTCAGGAGTTGTCAGATCCCTATTTGTTGATGTGAGCATAGCTCCAATTTGAGTAGTGCCTTTGTCAAAGTCTTGCTGTATGCGGCTTACACTATAATTAGTAAAAGGCTCAACAATTTGTTTTCCTTGTTCTCCGGCAACATCAGTTGATGCGTATTCATTTTGTGTCATGCTTTCCATAACACCAAGAGAAAGTCCTTGCTTTGTTTTTCCGGTAAGTTTAAAAGCTCCGATTATTGCTGTGTTTTCAGGGATATCCACATAATCGTATCCATCAGGAGAAAGTTGAGGTGACCTTCCAATCCTTCTTGAATAAAAAAGGTTATCGCTTGAAAACCCATTGTTTCCTGGTGTTAGCTGAAAGCTGAGAATGTTATTTCCTTCAATAAAGAAAGGTCGTTTTTCCTGATAATATGTTTCAAAGCCTGTAAGATTTACAACCGAAGGATCGGCTTCAACCTGTCCGAAATCGGGATTTATAGTGTAGTCAAGTGTCAAATCATTAGTTACACCAAGCTTTCCATCCAGACCAAAAAGACAGCTTGATCTTTTTCCTGTCATGAACGGATTACCTTCTTCTTTTTGAAATGTTTCATACTTTGCTACACCATAGGGTTGTACCTCAATCTGTTTTTTTGGTTTTATATTTTTTATTCCGTGCAACTCGCCAAAATTATGAACCCATCCTGATGAATTTTTTGGAATATATTGCCAACATGAATATTCTCCCTTCCTGTGAATATAGCGTACAACCTGCAATCCCCATATTTGCTCTTCTGATTTCCCAAATCGTAATTGGCTCAATGGTATTTTCATTTCAGCTATCCATCCTTCTTTATCAATAGTAGTTTTCACATACCAGATAGGATCCCAGGTAACATCCTCTGTATTGCCGTCATTTATAAAAACCCCGTCGGACTTGACCCCACCGGCACTTACCACAAATTCAAACGCAGTAAGTTTATCATAATAACTGTCAAATTGTATTGCTAATAAATCACCCTGTTGCTCATCACGTCTTGATAAGCGGTTATCAATCTTTTCGGGAATGCTGTCGTATGCGCGTATAAGTGCGTAAATATTATTGTCATCGTAAAGAATTTTAAACGCTGTTTTCTGCGATGGCTTTGTGTTTTCGTATGGATCTCTTTGAATAAAATTATCTTCCCATGGAACTTTGTTCCACACCGAATCGTTTGCAAGTCCATCTATCACCGGTGGAGCGCCTTCTATTTTCGAAGCAGTATATGTCCTTTTAATAAAATCTTGCTTTTGAGCAAATAGCTGAATGCTTAATATTACTGCGGTTGCTGATATTATTAAAAATTTCCTCATTAGTTAATTATATTTATTTTATAATACATAATACAATTGCAACCATGATTCGTTCAAATTAAAGCATTTTTTTATTATATTTTTCATATGACGATATTGCAACATGATAAGTTACTTTTTAAAATCTGAAACAAAAATACTTTTTCATTTCCTATATAAAAAATGTAATCGATGATGACTGTTTGTTTATCTGCAAATGCAGAGTTTACGATACAAAACGACTTTACCGATTTGATTTGGCATATTGCCTGACAGAATATAGTTTTCTTCGAGAACAGGTTCATCTTCTTGCACAAAGCAAGAATTATAAGTAATTTGGCTCTTGAAATTTAATTACCGATGAAAACAAAATATAAAATCCTGGTTCATGTAATTTATTGGGTTTATATCATAAATCAAAGTTGGTCTGTTCTACTTATTAGTAAACTTCCAATTGAACCTCATTATTATCAGGATCTTTTTTGGGGTACATTTTTAAATATGGTTGCGTTTTATACTGTGTATTTTTGCCTCCCATATCTTTTTAAAAATAAAAATAAGTTTGTAAGTGTATTACTAAGTTTATTATTGATTGCTATTATTATAGGTATTCGCCTGCCTATTGATTTTGCTTTCTGGAAATATATAATTGTTCTTCCCGAAAAAGATTTAGTTGTTAATCAAGTTTGGTTTTGGAATGAATTTCGGTTGGTCGTCATCACCGGGATATATGCTGTATTAATAAATTTTACAATACGGTTATTCGAAACCCAAAAACTAAAAGCCGATCTTATCAATCAGAATCAGGCTAGCGAGCTTGCGTTACTTCGATCCCAGATTAATCCACATTTTCTTTTTAATACATTGAATAATATTTATTCATTGGTTTATAAAAAATCAGACGATGCTCCCGAAGCAGTAATGAAACTTTCAGCGATCATGCGTTACACATTGTATGATTCCAATACCGACAAAGTAGTATTGGAAAAAGAAGTTGAATATTTAAAAAGTTTTATTGAGCTTCAGCAATTACGTTTAAAGACAGACAATTTTGTAGAATTCAATATAAATGGGGATCTTGTGAAATATACAATTGCTCCGATGGTTTTTATTTCATTTGTGGAAAATGCTTTTAAACACGGAAGCAAAAAAGTGCAACCGCCGGGTATTGTTATAAATCTTACTGCTGATAACAGTAAAATAATTTTCGAAACAATGAATTATTGCATGCAGAATGATGATTCAAACAAAGATATAGCGGGAGGAATAGGGCTTCAAAATATCAAACGAAGATTGGAATTGCTTTATAAAGACAAGCATAAACTTGAAATTACAAATTCGGGAAATCAATTCATTGTTAAACTTGAAATCGACAACAAATGAAAATAAAATGCGTCGCTATTGATGATGAGCCGTTGGCTCTGGAGATCATTAAAGATTATTCTGTCAAAGTTCCATTTCTTGATTTAATAAAAACCTTTGACAATGCTCTTGAATCCATAGATTATTTGAAAAATAACAAGATCGATCTTTTATTTCTCGATATTCAGATGGAAGAATTAACAGGTATTCAGTTGCTGAAAATTTTAAATCCAAAGCCAAATGTTATTTTTACCACAGCCTATGATTCTTTTGCTATACAAGGTTTTGAGCTTGATGCTGTGGATTACCTGTTGAAACCAATTTCGTTTGAACGTTTTATGAAAGCAGTAAATAAAGTTTATGAAAAACTAAATGTCGAACATTTAATTGAAAACAAAACGAAAGAAGTTACCATCTATACTCCCGGTGATGAATATTTCTTTGTAAAAACCGAATTTCGTTTGGAAAAAGTAAATTTTGCAGATATTTTATATATTGAAGGTATGGGCGACTATTTGCGAATAGTTACTCCTAATAAGCGTTTGATGACATTGCAGAATTTTAAAAAAATGGAGGAAATGCTTCCTGCCAATAAATTTTACAGGGTTCACAAATCCTATATTGTAGCGCTTGATAAAATTGAAAATATTGAAAAGAACAGAATTAAAATTTCTGATAAGCTGATACCTATTAGCGATACTTACAAAAAGCCTTTCTTTGATTTTCTTGATAAAAGAAAGCTTACTTAAGTCGATTGATCCTTAATTAAATTAAGGAATTTCCTTATTAAGTATGATCAAATTTATTGACATTTGATCGTATTCGACTTATTATTTATTATAAAACAGTGGAAAATTATTTTAATAAAGCAATATAGCGTATTAGCTATATATCATTTCTAATATCAAACAAGGAAGTAACTTTTTTCGACTAATTTCTTGCAGGGTTTTTAAATAATTTGTACGATTGCAATATTATTTTTTTAACAAACTCATTTAAAAACTAAAAACAAAACCAATGTCACACAAAATTTCACGTTACGGATGGTTGCCGGATCTACCCGACCATCGCGATTTTGCTTACGCCGCTCCACGGCCGTTATTAGA
>Ga0224523_1001285_pt1 | contig 10933 bp, 14 predicted proteins | sample CFST50metaG_FD_182732 | JGI IMG/M metagenome (GOLD analysis project Ga0224523, IMG submission 182732) | Peat soil microbial communities from Stordalen Mire, Sweden - C.F.S.T50 | ecosystem: Environmental > Terrestrial > Soil > Wetlands > Peat | place: Sweden: Norrbotten County, Stordalen Mire...
CTGAATTCTTTAAGAGCGGGAGACGGGGATCGAACCCGCGACGTCCAGCTTGGGAAGCTGGCATTCTACCACTGAATTACTCCCGCAGTCATAACTTATTATATATCAATATATTAATAGATACTTTAACTTATCGTGCAACACATATACAACAAACGTAATTGTTCAGCGTTAAATTTAATTATTAACTGATGTTACGCAAAAAAACAAAAAGGACTGTCATTCCCACACGTGCCGTCGTACGGCATCCCGTACAGCGGGATTTTTAGTGGGAATCCAGAAGAACTGGATACCCGATGAAGGCATTCGGGTATGACAACTTTACTTTTTTCTGTGCAGTTCATACTCTGCGTAACATCAGTTATTAAAATCCCCCTGCAAAAAACACTTCCCCCTTTGCAAAGGCGCCGGAGGCCTGAAAATGAATCACATTTATGTGATACTAATTTCAGGGGGATTTAAAACTGAGTAAAAAAGTATTTATTCCAAAATACGTTGAATAGTTACCGACAAACAATGCATATTTGAATCCAAAAAAATGTCGGAACGCACATCCTGATCGCACTGTCTTCTTGTTTTCATCATTATCGATACTGCGATTATCTACTCATTTAATGTAGACAATTTGTTTCCATTTTTCAATATGATCTTTGCCGTGACTATTTTTTAGGCTTTCGTTTAACAGTCATATTTGCAACGACTATGGCAGCATCTTCTGTAAGCTTAAAGATATCGATCCAGTTTTTCTCTGTAAAAAATAAGTCCATTACACGCTGTGCATTAGAATTACTAATCCCACTTCTTAACCGAACTGAATTTTAAATTGGACAGGAAAGATATAGCGTTCAACTACAAATACACCTAATGAGGCGCCAACGACAAAAGACAATAGTGGTATGACAAAAACAAGGATTGCTTGTCTAAAGCCCACCTTATACCTAATCAATGAAATTATGATTAACAATAACAACGACACTTCTATACAAAGAAAGATATATTTGAACGCATGTATATTCCATCCAACCATCACTGCGAGACTTTTTTCATCACTTGGAAGCATGCCTGATAAATATAAAACCAATCTTTCAAATGATCCAAGAATTGCAATAGGATAGAAGAATGATACTCTCGTCCGTCTGTAAATGAACACGACAGAAACGACAGACAATATTAACGGTAACAACGGTCCTCCGAGAAGTCCAAGAAAAGGAGTATGAGCACCAGAAAGCAAATAATCTCGGGCGTAAGACATTGCGGCTGGATGGCCGGTAATCCAATCACATATGACATGCCCCGACTCATGTATTGGTATAAGCAGGAAACCAAAAATAATCGATGTGATTGTCAATTGTCGGAAATATATTTTCATTCTCTCATTCCTAATCATGACTTGGAATTATATCAACCGTTTCCGGTTGGAATTTCATTAACATGGCTGAACTCGTGGAGATAGACGATGAGTGAAAAATAGATAACCGATAACGACGGCTGCCATAAACGGAATGGCGTAGATTCCTCCCACCAATACACCCACAACTAAAGCACCAAGAAGACCCGCTGTAGGGATGATGAATTGCGCCCAAGAGCCGGCGCCAATTTGGCGAAGGGCTATAAAATATATGCCGATGAAAATAAAATCGCCGAGACCGACAATAGGACAAATACTTCCCTTGAAAACTATGGAAAAGGCCATAAGGTTCAATAGTGAGGCAGGGTTAAGTTGTTCCGCTGCCTTCATAAAAAAGTGAGTTGGTCCCCAATTGAAGGAGACGATATCTGCTATCGAGCCTGCGATGGAAAATGATATAATCGATGGAACAGTTTTGACTCCTCTTCCAATAAGGACGCAGAAGGAAGCAGCAGAGAACAGCATAAATGTATCAGAGAGATAGACACTTACCGGTCTGAAAAAGAAGAGGCTGACATATACCGCCAGGCTCAATAGAAATGTAATCAGAGTAAATCGAAATGATTTTCGCTGCAAAAAAGAGGTGAGAAAGAAATAGCACGCCGAAGCGCAAATAGTAATTACAAAAAAGAAAAGCATGATTTTTAAGAGCATAGTTAAATTTTCTTTTTATTGATGAAGATAAGATGATCGAAATTTAATCATAATCATAGCTGCCTGACAGATTGGCACCAAAGTTTATCCCGAAATGCTTTTATTCGGGACTGCGGCAACTTGCCCGCCATGCTTTATCTTTTGGCGGGCGATAACCTTCCAAGCTGTATTCTCCCGCAAGCTGCTCATGATCTCGGTTCTCATGCTTTTTGGAGAACATTATTTACCTCTAGTTTGTATTGCACGTCGTGCAATGACATCATTATGCTCCCTGCTTTTTTAAAATGGGTAAGCTGCGACTATAGGCTAAGTCGATATAGTTTGTACCCGACAAAGAACAACCAGATCGTAGCAAAGAGTGCATTCAGTATTATTGCGATACTGACACCTGCCACAGCAATGATACCGAGGATGCCTGTCATTATACCAATATATGCCGTCAGTTTGCTAAATTCACTCTTCAGCATCACAAATCCAATCAACAGAATCCCTAATGAGAGAGTGCCGATAGCCCATATAGCCGCAAGCGGAGATTCAAGTACAGCAGACGCAAATGTTGCAGCCGATATATAGATTGCTCGGTGGCTTTCACTTGCGGCTGTGGCATAGCCTTGACTAAGTATAATTAGTGCACCATACATTGTCCAATTAACTGCATTTTCTAGAATGGCAAAGAGATTAATAAATACTACACCAATAAGCGTCGCAAGTCGATTAACATGCTTTAGTGCGGAATAAAGTGATAATGAAACAAACACATATAAGAAATTCGTCAGAACAGAAACGCCTACAATAGCCCACCAGGAAGTCGTCTTTCCAACGAGATAAAGTAATCTAGCTTCACCGCCATTTGGAGGAACGCCAACAGATGAATACAATAAAATAATGATGATATATAAAATACCGATTGTGAGTGAAGCGATTCCGCCTATTAGATATATCCATTTTCTTTCTGGATTTATTGTGTTGACTATCATGTTCTGATCATTCATTCGCTCGGCTCCTTTACGATTGTTTTGATAATCTATCTAAAAATAATTTTATAGGTATTCGATTATCTTTTTGGAGCAGCCTAACATGGCGCATGCTAAGCTGCGGCAACTTGCCCGCCATGCTTTATCTTTTGGCGGGCGATAACCTTTCTATGCCGTATTCCTCCGCAAACCGCTGACTTGTTTTTTTATTCACTCCGACTAATCCTTCTGTTCTCGCTTCTTCATAAATTTTTTTCAAGAGGAGGATGCTTTATTGGATAAAAATCCTTGGATGTGGGAAAGGCCAACATAACTATGATCACGCTCAGTATGATGCCAAAAATAACAGGGGTTTCCATTCCCATTCTCCATTCGTAAAAAAACCAATTCGACGTTCCAACGAAATGAATAAAAATAAACATGAAGATGCAAATCAGTGCTAACCTTCTCGGAAGAATTGATACGAGCCAAAATATTCCCAAAAAATAAAATATATCCCAGGAGACATAAGCATACCAGCCCCGGATCAAAAAGAAACGAGAAATTTCATTAGTCTCATGTACGGTATCAGTATGAAGCCAATAGCTCGCCGGCTGCCCTGCGAGCGTGTTAATCATATCGAAAAGCATAGGACCCAGCATTACCCAACGGAGCTTTTTGATGATTTGGTCCGTATTTGAACTGAGTGTTGGAAATGCCTCCAAGACAATAACCGGCACAAGCACTGAGCCGTAAATGGTCGAGGCGTTAATGCCAAGATGCCAGCGGACAGCCAACCAATTGTTTGCTCCGAAGAAATGGCCGAAAATAAAAGAAAATATTGCTATCAAGGCCGCCTTTCTTGGAAGAACAGATACAAGTAAAAATACGGCCGATAAGTAAATCAGGCTGGTAAAAAAATAAGGCATCCAACCCCAGCCTAAAAAGAAGTCAAAAGTGTGATTAGTTTCGTTGTAAATGGACAAACCATCGCCACGAATGGCTGTTTCAGGATGATGCCAAAAGCTCTCCGGTTGGCCTGAAAGCGTATTAACCATGCTGAAAAGTATTGCACCAATCATTACCCAACGAAGACTTTTAACGGTTTGATCGGAGGTGAATTTGAATAATGGCATATTGTTATTTGGTTTTGTGCAACATTAATGATTTTATCCGTGCTTGGCCATTATTGAATGATGCCTTTATTCCTAACCTGTATTACTTTTTTTTCTTTACATAGTGAAAATCTTTTTTACCATCTTGTACTTCGATTAACTTAACACTATTTATCGGTATTGCATCTCTTAACGATGGAATGAATCTCGACTTTGCTCCAACGATAAGCGAATCTTGAAGATAGATAGTATCGAAATAAAATATTGTGCGATCATCGTTATTTTCGGTAAACCGAATTTCAATAGATGGACTATTTGCCAACCGAACTTGTTTGTTGTTAGCATCAACACAGTCAATTGTATCTATTGGATTGGCAAAGTAAGAATAACTTGATACGCCAAATAACATGACTGGCACATTGGACTCGACCATTCTAAGGTGAGTAGAATCAATTCCATTAAATTGATGCTTAAAACTTTCTATTGGTATAAAATAAGTTGCACAACCAGAAAACCCAATTAGTAAAGCGAATAAAGCAAAATATCTCATTGTTTGTCTCCTATCAGTTCTGAAAATGTTTGTTGTGCACGCCTACCATTAATGATTTTATCCGTGCTTGGCCGTCATTGATTGTGTGAGTCTTTCTTTTTTAAAATGATTAGGGCGCAGCAGGAATATATTTTGATTTCTTTAGTTGCCCAATCCACAATTGATAATATGGCGCATACAATTCCACATGGAGTATATCTTTCGGCCAATCAGCAAACCTTACAAGATCAAAGGTTGTTTGTTGCATAAACTTCATAGTTGTGTCTGGAGAATCTAGGATTTTGAATCGACAGATATTCTCACCTATGCTATCCAATGCACAATCATATGAAAGATTTTCAGATATCAAGACTATTTTATTATTCACTCCATTCGAGTCAATAGTTATCCTTGAGGAGTACATTATCGTATCATGTTCATAGCCGAACTTACCTTCCCATGTTCCAACAATCCACCTCGGAATATGTTTGGAGGTTGGTTGCGCCAAAGCCTGTGAGATAAGCAATATGGAAAATATGATGTATTTCATATCGTGCGCCCTAACGATTTCTATATTACAAATAATATTGGCAGTATTACTCCAATGAGATCGTCTCTCCCGCAAGCCGCGAATGGCATCGGGAGAATGTTATTTACTTATAATTTGTATTGCATGCTGTGCAATGACATCTTAATACTCCCTGCTCTTTTTAAAATAGTTAGGGCGCACCATTTTATTTTATCTCTGAACACGAGTCTTAAAGACAATAGACTTGAAAACATTATCGCTTACGGAACGATCTTTCAATTCATCAAATTGTGAGATATAAACAAGAACAGAAAATTCTTTTCCATCTTTAAGATAATACGCTTGTATGAATCTTCCCGAATATCCAATAACCTTATTCGGATTAGATTCTTCGTAGGCCACACTGTCTCTCTCATAGGTACGAATTGAATTAGGATCAGCCATTATGTTATTTTCAGTTAGATGAGCATCTCGACATTCAACGGCTGTTTTATGGCCTTCTGCTGATTTGATGCTGAGTGTTACACTCATTTTTCTTTGAGTGTTTTGAAGTACCGCCGTACCTTTAGGTGGCTCTAAAATACTACCAGATAAATCCATAATCCTATAATTCGCAGATGGAATTTCAACAAACCAATTCGCGTTTGATTCTCCGAATACAAACACATCTCCATTCTGATTAATTAGACCAGAGGAAGAACAGCCAACAAGAATTAAAATAAAGATGGAAACCAGAACAAATAAGAATTGTTTAGCCATAAATATTTATCACCTTTTGGGTACGGCCTAAAGTGGTGCGTCCTAAGTTGCGGCAACATAACCTTCCAAGCCGTGTTCTCCGCAAGTCGCTTATAGCCTCGATTGTATTTCGCACTTTCAATTACTCCTCACTCCTACAATGTGAGGGAGTTGCTTAGGAAGCGACTGTTTACTTTTAATTGGGTTTTTCATACGAGACTTCAATTCGACTAATCTTCCATTTATTGTGTTCATTCATCAATGAAACAATAGGATAGCTATATGGGCCACTAATCGAATCACCAAGCACAGTAATTACTTTGGCACTATCGGCGGTTACTTCAGATTTTACGATCCCTACCGTATTCAGGCTTTCTCCTTGACCACCCGTCCATGCCATGTAACATAAAAAATCACACTCATGTCCTTCAACAAGATTGGCAGGAAAGCATGGAGCATCTTCTTTTTGCTTGGAATTTATATCCCTTAATTTCTTATTGCATGCAATAAACATGGCAATCTCGCTTTTGTAAAATTGGATTGAGAAATAATCAGATTGATTAAGGAATTTAATATAATCTGTCGTGTCGATTTGATAGATGCCATCTTTGGTAAGTTTGACCACCGGAGCTTCGATAATATTCTTTAAATACACATCTTTGAGATACCATTTGTAAAAACTCAAAACAACCTTTTCAGGTTCATTTAATTTTATTTGACTGAAATCAAACGAAGATAACAATGTTAGCGATAATAAGATTCGAATGAGACATTTCATTTTCATAGAATTGCCTAATATAAAGCATTTTTCTCGTGCTTGGCCATGATTGATTGAATAATTCTATTCTTTTTATAATTGTTAAGATTATACCATAAAAAGAATATTCTCACCAACACTTTTTTCCTCGTTCAGTTTTCTTCTTTTCTTTGAGCATTTATTCTCAAGAGGCACACTTAATACCTTAAAATAATTCGATTTTTTAACACTGGAACATATGAACGATTTTTATATATCACCCTTTTTTCATGATCATTATTTATGAGAGTGATTTTTCCCGATTTTGGTGTCCCGGGAGTAATAATCTCGTATTTATTTTCTGGTGATCCATAAAAGCTATGTTGATATTCTATATCATAATTGCTCCTAACAAATTTAATATTTCCTGAACCTCCATAACCGATTGGATCATAAATAAATTCATTAAATATTATTGTACCGTCAACTAATTTGAGTTGAACAACCTTCTTAGCTTGTGCAAATGTTCCATCAGTCCAGAGCATTAAAACCGTGTCAGAAGCCCAATAATATGTATTAGTATCTTCTGGATTAGGATTCATGTACCGAGTTTTAGACGAATCTAATAATAAGGCATATCTGTTAGAATCCGCTTCCTGAATTGATTGATACCATTTTATATTTTCGGGTATCCATTCTACTACAGCTAATTGAGTACAGCTTGTTAAAATGGAAACCACAATAGGAATTGAAAACATCAATATATATTGGAATATATTTTTCATAATCTTAAGTGTGCCTAACTTTAATGATTTTATCCGTGCTTGGCCATCATTGATTGCTTGAATCTTTCTTTTTTAAATGGTTATGCGACAACATTTTATTTGTTGAATATAATTGGAATCGCAATCCACATCGAATATTTTTTATCATCTGATTTTGGATATTCAAATTTATACATCTTGGCATATTTGATCGCCGTCTTGTTAAACTTTGGATTACTTGATTTCACTATTTGATATGAAGTTCCTTTATCAGCCGAATCAAGTTTCATTTTTACAATAACCCTAACCTTCTCGATAATTGATTTAAGTTCTTTCGGAGTGACAATTTTAGGTTCATAGATTACTTTCGGTTCCGGGGGAAAATAATCCACAGTCGTTAAGCTATCTCCGCTTACATAAGCTGATGAATCATTTTGATGCACCTGGGTATAACAAGTCATCCTAAAAGTGAGTAACAATAATATGATCAATAAATATTTCATTGCATTTATGTTGCCGCCTACCATTAATGATTTTATCCGTGCTTGGTCATCATTGATTTCTTAAATCTTTCCTTTTAAAATGTTTAAGTGGCACATTACTCTATAACGTAAATCCTATCAACTATGATAGCATAATAAGATTCCGTAAAATTTATCCGATCTGTTTTTTCCTCAGGAACAATAACGAACGTTCCTTCCACATGAACTCTTTTATTTTTATATTCTTCCATATCTGCATTGCACGTTAAAAATATTTTTGATCTTGAGCCTGGATTAAAATTACGCGGATCAATCCATGTTGGATTTTGTAATATATAGCCACTTTTACTCCTTCCTTCACACGTTCCACCTGCTGATAAATAATAATCAACTATTCCTTCTGCAGCTACAGATGTATTATTCAAAAACAATGAATTGTCTTGTGTCTTTGCATTCTATTCCAATATCGATCATGACGGCTATGATAATGAAGAATATTATTCTGAATGATTTCATAAGGTTATCCTCAAGATTTTATGATAAATATTTTGTGCCGCCTAACGGATTGGTACCAAGCTGCTGCAACGTGAGGGAGTTACTTAGGATGCAGCCTTTTCTCCGAACAACTAATTGTTTGAAAAGGTTCGAGCATGATATCTTTATGTTCAATCTGAATCTTGTCTCCGAAGATATCCAGAGTAACAGCGCGACCGTATCTCTTAAAATCAAATTTCATCTTCATATTAGGCTTATATGTTTTACTATATCGAAAAGCTACAATCCAGCCGTTTTTGTATGCCTTGGCACCGATGGCGCTTGCTTCTAACATATTGTGACGAAATTTGAGTATTTCAATAATATTGGGAGAATCAAAGAATTCTCGAATGATTTTTAATGTATCTTGGATCAGCGGAAAATTAGTGTAGCCTTGTTTTTTAACAAATAATTCTGCTCCTTCCTTCGCTTGTTCCATTGTCAGTTTAGGTTTAGCTTGCCCAATTAAGCCAAATGAAATAATTGAAGCAGTTAGCATTACTAATAGAATATATTTCATGCTTTTTATTTTTGCGCTGCCTATTATTCAGCTACATGTTATATCCTATAATTCGGTTTTTGTTAATTATACTACATGTTACTGACGCATTGCAAATAAATCAATCTTCTCGCACTGATCGAATAAATCATAACAAAGCATTCTATTATTCACCAACGATTATATTTTTTTCCCGGAACAGGATGAAAGCCAAAATCCTCCCGATCCGGCTTATCTGGAAGCAATGTTATAATTATTCATGTGAGTGTCTCCAGCAACAATACCGCCCGGAGGCGTCATCCCTTTGTTGGATCGGTTGAAATTTATATCATCCTAGAACGAAATGGAGTCTCCTTCTTTTTCAATTTCCATTTAGAATTGATATCCCAGCCCCACAAATAAAAATCCGGTCAAATAGTCCTGATTATAATTAGATAGACCACGGCCGCCTTTATCATACAATATCGTATGAGTATAGCGTGCTTTGAAACCGGAAATAATAAGGAACCGATTCGGCCCATCCGATAACGGTATCTGAAAAATGATCGATGCATGTAAACCAAGCGCATACGAAATTAAACGGTCTATAAAGTCGTACGGCCATTCCGATGCCCACATCGCGTTCATATAGGGAATTGTGATCGTTCTATTAATAATAGAAAAGGCAGGACCAATCCCCCAGATAAGATTTTCGGTTATGTTTCCTCTTAAAGACAAATCTATATTGTGAATTTTTAAATCTACATTACAATAAAAGGGAGGATTGGGAGCTACTCCTATATTATTTTCAAAAGGAACCGTGTTCTCCGCGATTGAATTTTGATAGCTGTATTCGATAAACGATTGGTAACCGAGAATATTCCCGATCTCTATGCCGATCAAAGGACTGAAGAAATAGCGAAAATCTTTATCTCCCATTATACTCGTTCCATTCTCAGAATTGTATATATACATCCCATAACTTGGCGCGACGTAGACCTCTGTTTGGGCATAAGCAGAAAGAACGAAAAAGAAAATAACGAAGATGTTTAAAAACAGTCTTGTATGTTTCATGGACGAAATATAGTAGTGTTCCGAGTGATGGAAGAATCTTGATTATTTGATCCTTTTATATCGAGCACAATAAAATAAACGCCGGAAGGATAGAGGCCCGCATTGAAATTAATCACATAACTGCCGGGAGTTTGATCTGCATCGACCAATGTTGCAACCCGTGTATTATAGCTGTTTTCAAGCGTGAGAAGGACATGTGCAGCGTATGGAACATTATAACCAAATTGACAATTAGGTCCACCATCGGGATTGCCACCGTCTGTGGGCTCTGTCCGACAGCCAAAAATGATAACAGCGAATACAAACATTAAGGCGAGAGATTCTATCTTCATCTTCAGTCCTCAATTGTAGTTAGTAGAATGATTCAATTTAAAGAACTCTATAATTATATACAAATGACTGACTTTGAAAGTCTTGATCACTCGTAATAGACTAGAAAACGGTCTTAAAAAGCCGTTTTATTGCAAAAATAAAAAAATTAGAAATCGATTTCCTACACAGAAATAAAAAACTTCCCGTGAACCTGTTCGACATTAATTCCTCATCCATCCTGAAGTAGAAGCAACTTTCCGGATCCGATGCAACGCTGCTTTGGTTTGACAATGGCTTTATCAACTCGAAACGACATCTTTCATGGCATGAATTCGATCTGCGATCTCCGTCACAGTCAGCAATAGTTTTTCCTGACTGCTTGCAGGTTTGGGCAGCTATTCCAGGAGAAGTTTTTCTTCGTATCCACAAACTGCAAAGGTTTTGTTTCTATCGCTTCGTCAACACAATCGCAGCTTACGATTCCTTAATAATTAAGGAGTTTGCACATTAACACTTTATTATTTATAGCTTCTTTATCCTTCGTGCTTTTCTTTTTACATCTTCTTTATTGCTTTCCCCTTTATGACTTATCATATTATCTGCGTGATTGATCGAGTTCTATAAAAC
>Ga0224523_1001286_pt1 | contig 10932 bp, 18 predicted proteins | sample CFST50metaG_FD_182732 | JGI IMG/M metagenome (GOLD analysis project Ga0224523, IMG submission 182732) | Peat soil microbial communities from Stordalen Mire, Sweden - C.F.S.T50 | ecosystem: Environmental > Terrestrial > Soil > Wetlands > Peat | place: Sweden: Norrbotten County, Stordalen Mire...
GCTCCGGGCTTCTCGTCGCAGGCAAGACCGGCACGTCGAGCGCCACCATGGACACCTGGTTCGTCGGCTACACCTCGCGCTCGATGATCACCACCTGGATCGGCGACGACCGCCGCGAGCGACCGCTCGGATACAAAGACGCTGCCTTCATGCTGACTGTGCCCATGGCCGCGCGCTTTCTCTCGGAGACCACCGCCGGCCAGCCCCTGCGCGACATCCCCTGGGAACGCCCAGCCGGCGTGCGCGCCAACGACACCGGCGGCAACCTACGCGCAACTATGGAAGCCGTGAAAGCCGAGGACGAAGCTGCCGCGCACAAGAAGAAGGGATAGCGGGCACGAAACCCAGCAAAAGGGCGGCGAGTTTGCAGGCGATATCGCCGTGCTGTCCCTCGCGGGGCAGACGCGCACGTGAGCGCTCGGAAGATGCTTGCATCGGCTGCCCAACTCGGGGCACTTTCTGGCCAAGATGGTAGTGAGAACCAGCGATGGCAAAGACGCGGCAGGTCGACAAGCATTGGAGTGATGTTCGGGCTGTCCTAGCCAGTCAAGGCTCGGCGCAACTCCTGGAGACAGTGCGTGACCTCTACGATCTCAGCCAGGAAAACCGAGACTTCTTGAACGCGAGGTATCTGGCGTCGGAGAACTGCCTTGAGTCGTACAAGAAGGCGATCGACGACGCGATCTACCCGAACGTCTATGAAAGCAAACCCATCCGGGTCTCCATCGCCAAGAAGGCCATCAGCCACTATACGAAGGCGACCGGCGATCAGGCGGGCATTCTTGAACTGATGGTGTACTTCGTCGAACGAGGCAACCAGTTCACCGTCGACTTCGGTGACATCGACGAGGGGTTTTACTCGTCCTTGGAGTCCATGTTCGGTCGCATCCTGGAAACGTTGAAGCGCAGCGACTATGACGTCAGATCTCACTTCCTGCCACGCCTTGTTGCCATCCGCGATGCTGCCGCAGGTATCGGCTGGGGCTACCACGATTACCTCTGTGGGACTCTCGCAAAGGCGTTCCTGAGCGCGGCCGAAGATGGGGCAACCACACGTGGCTGACGAAAACATGACTCCCCAGCGAAGGCAGGTGGGTATCCGCTGTACGGACCTACGGGCGAGGTGTGGATTCCGCAGAAACGTCACCTGACGTCCGAAGGCCTTACTTCTGCGCCGGCCTGGATGCCAGCGACACAAGACGCTGCGGGTGCTGAGCTTGTCGTGAGCACAAATCCGCGACGATCGCTGCTGGATTGTTCCCGAGAGACTCGGCATAGGCCTCGCGAATGGCACGAACCTCGTCCACGATGGGATCGGACGCGGTGGGATTCACGGGTGTATCTCCTCCGGCGTGCAAATCATCGGGGGGCGTAGACCGTGCCATCGACATAGCGATTCAAGCCTAGCACGGATCTTTGCGTTGGCGATGTGGGCACAATTCCAGGTCAGGAGGTAGTCCATCCCGTGAACGGCAGCAGCCGCAACGTGGAGGGCGTCCACGAAAGCCTTGCGCGGGAGCGCCCCGTCGTCCACAAAACGAGCAGCCAGGTTCCCGACTTCTCCGGTGATCATCAGGACAGGCACATTGGCGAGTGCCGACAAGCGACGCCCGGCAGCCAAGGGATCTCCGCCGGCCGCTTCAGCGAGGACTGCCTCGGAAACGTAGAGGTCGTATCTTTCCCTGGTTGCCCACCATGCGTGGGTGATCTGTTGGTGAGCGGCGACGACAATGTCTCGACTTTGGAGCGACGTCAGGTAGCTGACGACGCTCGTCTCGATATAGACCTTGGGTGACATCCGTGGGGTCTATCGGTCACCGCCCGGAAAGAGTTGCTTGGGGAACTACCCTCGGAGGGCTTTCCTTCCACGCAGCTCGGGCCTTCTGGTCGCGGGCAAGACCGGCACGTCGAGCGCCACCATGGACACCTGGTTCGTCGGCTACACCTCGCGCTAGATGATCACCACCTGGATCGGCGACCGCCGCGAACGCCCACTCGGATTCAAAGACGCCGCCTTCATGCTGACCATGCCCATGGCCGCGCGCTTTCTCTCAGAGACCACCGCCGGCCAGCCCCTGCGCGATATCCCCTGGGAACGCCCAGCCGGCGTGCGCGCCAACGACACCGGCGGCAATCTACGCGCAACCATGGAAGCGGTGAAAGCCGAGGACGAAGCGGCTGCACACAAGAAGAAGGGATAGCGGGGCGAAGGCTCGACGGGCGAGCGGTTGGCAGTGGCTCAACTGACGGGACACCTGACCAGGGCGTGATGGCGTAGACTGTCCCGAGTGGTCGACACAGCCTCATCAAGCCCCGGAGACCGCCGCAAAAGCCGCCCAGGTGAGCTGCGTGATTGCGCTCCAGGTCTCACCGGTCCGGGTCGGAAGGGTTCTCGAACGCTCAAAAACCCCTTAGATTTGACTATGCTCCCGCAATCGCTGGCGCGACAAAGGATAGTGGATGGTGCAACTATGGGAGTACAATTGCGACGAGCACCACTGGCTCGACCCTCTGGAGGCGATGAGAAGCTGTCAACTGCTAGGAGCAACACCGGACTCACCTTGGCGATCGTTCTGGCTGGGCTATTAGCAGCTCTCGTGGTGGGCTGCGATGAGCCTCGACGGCCGACGCCCATTCCAGAGCCGACACCGCAGCAACAATTGTCTGTAACAGACAAGTTCAGCGTAGTTTCATTGACTGACAACTACCTGATGATGCATCCGGGGAAACGCAAGCCGCACCGAATCCTGTCCGAGTGTACGGATATTGAGATCGTCGAGAAACCACTGCCGTCTGCAGATATGTTGAAGGCTCAGAGAATGGCCTGGGCAGGGAAGGGGAAGCCCCCCACAACGATAGATCGGGACTATTTCCTTGAGCCTCCAGACGCAGACAACGGCGACTGGGAAGAATCAGAGACGAAGGATGCGCCCTGTCCCGGACCACCAAGCGCCAAGCCATTGGCGACATGCGATTTTGATCTTGTTAAGTCACCAGTGGGTTCCGTACACGAACACGAAGTCTACTACGACCTCAGAGACGTTGATAATCGCGACAACTCCGCATTTCTGGAGCAAGAGTGCCACAGTAACAGCGGAATCTGGGAGAAGATGTCGGTGAAAAGGAAAGGGGCGGCTCACCCCTGAGGAAGCGCCCTACAGTGCAGGTGAATCGTCGGCAGCATGGTCGCCTGCGATGTTGAGACGCACGCATTTCCTTCCATCGTGGATGTCCTGATCGAGGTAGTAGACACGATCAAATGAACTTGAGAACGGCGCGGTTTCCAAGTCGCGAGTCACATGGCCACAGGTCGACCAACGGCCATTGTCCCCTGGACCGACTAACACTCCTTGGGAGCCATAGATAAGAAGCCAAATCGCCCTGGCTCGGTTGCGGTATTGCGGCACGAGCGAATCCTTCTCCTTCAGCCTTGCTTGTATCGCAGGAATAGACACGTCCACCCGGTCGGCGGACACCACCTGCCAATTGGACATTTCGTAGGGTTGTATCTGATACACCGTAATGGCGTCAAAGACTGTAGCCAGGGTGGGCGGAATCTCCAGGCGTTTGCCTTGTGTGCGTCCCGAGATGAATCGCACAAGTTCGTCTTTCGCAGATCCGGGTATCGGATCGGCGTTGGGGCGTTGAGGAAAAGCGTACACCGCAAGGCGTGATGAATTGAGCGTGAGGCTTTTGGCCTCGTCCAAAAGGCGTTCGAGCTGTACCTCCCTGCGACGCAGGTTTGAGCCGCCTTGCCGCTTTTCGTCGGGGGCACTCTGCTGCTTTTCGCTGGCGTCGCGGTGATAGGCAACCAGTTCCACGCCCAGCGAGCGGTCTTTTCGGACGAAATCGGGCCTTTCACAGCAGGTGAAATCGTCGTACACGAGGCGGCCAGCGCTTTCCTGGCAGAATCGACGAAACACATCGCACTCCAGTTTCTTCTTCGCCTCTTCCTTCGTCACGCCCAACACTCTATTCGATAGGACGCTTTCCGACTATGTCCGCATGCGGAGACAGGAGGCGCGTCCGGCGTCCCACCAACTCGCGCCCTTCGTGGCTTGCGTCCCGCAGTGCTCAGCACCGCGAGGTCCGCGCCTGGCGAAATAGACGACGATGCCCACCACGATTGCGAATGCGACCCACAAGGTTGTGGTGTCCATGTGGATCATTGTCCCTCGCGCCAAGGGCCGGCGCAACTCCTGGTTGCCGCCGGGGAGCTGTACGGGGTAGATCTGGAGGCGGTGCTCATGTCGACGAAGTGGATCCGGCCCACCCTCATCCGCTGGCATGGCGGAAGCTGAGCTGCCCGGCGGACTGCACGCGGTTACGCCGGTTCCACCAGGGCTAGTACACCGTCACGTCGATGCCAATGGCCGCGTCTTGCAATCCACTGCGGGCGTGCTCAAGCCCGGCAATGTCATCTGGGTGGCCAATGCGCATCGCTCGCGACAGCGCCGCTACTCGGACTGGACCTACGATGGCGGGGGCGAAGTGCAGTGGCTGGCCGGCTACGACAATCACAAACCGCCGCCCGGGCCGCCACAGTTGTGCCTGGAACAAACCCGCGCGTCCAGGGCACGCTCTTCTCCTATGAAGCGGCTATGTGACCGCCATGGTGGGCGGCCTCGAATTCGACCGCTCCGAGTTCAACCGTGCGGTGCAGGCCTGCCGCCAGCCGGGCTCGACCTACAATCCAATCTATTACTCGCTGGCGCTCGACCGGGGCTATGGCTATGGATCGCTCCGACGGGCGGCTCTCAATCCTCTTTCACACCCCCGCCTCTGACACCAACGCCGCCACTGCCCAGTCGTAGTCTGGCCGTGTCCCATCCCAAAGCGGCATGTTGGTATCCGCCCCGATCTCCCGGCCGCGGTTCTCGGCCCATTCGTTAGCGCGGATCTGCGCAAGTGCGTCGGGGGAGAATTCGATTCTGGCGGACCTCACCGACCTGATCTCGCGCTGAGTTCTGCCAGCACCTCTTCGGCCGGGATCCCCTTGCCGGCCAAGAAATCCCTCTGCGAACGATCAAGCGCCGCGTGCAGCCGCGCGCGATCGTCATCGTCAAGGTCGTCCCCGTCATCCACGGGCATCAGGTCAACGACCGTGCCTTCCGGCAAATCCACCGGCTCGCGGAGCACTAGTGTGTCATGGCGATAGGATACCATGGGATCCCAATCCCCTTTCACACCCCTGCCTCTGACGCCAACGCCACCACGGCCCAGTCGTAGTCTGGCCGTGTCCCATCCCAGAGCGGCATGTTGGTATCTGCCCCGATGTCCAGGCCGCGGTCTTCGGCCCATTCGTGCAAGAACACGAGTGCATCTTCGTTGGCCTGGTGCGCGGGTACTGCGGGCAAGGCGCCTCCGTCGGGCGCCCGAAAGCACAAATCCCCGTCTGCCGTTCGCTCGACCGACCAACCGCCTTCGTGGACCAGGTGGTGGTGGTGCGAGCACAGCAATGAAAGGTTGTCCAAGCTGGTCTCACCCCCGTGCAGCCAGTGCTGGATGTGGTGGCCGTGCAGGAATCGGTTGTGGGTGCAGCTGGGGAAGGCGCAACCGCGGTCGCGCAGGAGGAGGGCGCGGCGAATAGCCGGAGGAATGGAGCGGGAGCGCCTGCCAATGGACATGGTGGTTCCAGTCTTGTCGTGGCCCACGGCCACGAGGCCGCAGTCGCAGGCCACGCGCCGGAGCGTTTCCGCGGAAACGCGCGTGCCGTCGTCCAGGGTTCCGGCCAGCGCGCCGTCGGAGGCAAGCGGATCTTGGTCGACGTGAAGCATGACCTGGAAGCGCTCGCCGCCGTTGCCGGTGCCTGCGTTGCCGGCCAGGAAGCTTTCGGCCAGGGCGACCATGCCGTCGGCGCGCGATGGCCGCTTGGGGTCGGGCTGCTCTATTCTGTGCTCGTCAACCTTGTGCTCGAGTCCGCGAGCCCGGTCGAGCGCACCCAGCACGAGATCGGCTTCGTCGGGCGCTAGAACAATTTCGAGCTTGACAATGCCGCCAGGCAAGTCGCGCCGGCGCAAAGAGCGCTCGGGTGGCGGGAGGGCATTGTCGGTGGTCTTGGCGATGCGGTAGCCGCGGCACAGGCGTTCGAGCTGGGCGCCGGTGGAGTACATGGCGGCGTCGAGCAACTTGGCCTCGGTCTCTGGGGTGGCTGGGCGAGTGAGGGCGCGTGTCATCCACATTGCGCGTAGGACAGCTTGCCCGACTTCAAGGCGGCATCGATGGTGGGCAAGTTGCCGAGCGCACGCGCCACGCGCACCTTCTCGCGCGCGGTGGCCGGGTCGAGCCCAATTCGCCACGACAACCAGTGCGCACACGACATTGCCCCTTGTGGTTCCCATCCGCATTCCGCATCGAATTGGCGAATGCATTCGAGCAACCGGTGCGTGGCCGCATCCAAGTGAACCGCCAATTCCGCTATCTCCCTGCCCAATTCCTCGACGGTAAACATGGGGAATACTATACATATGTACAGTGGCCATTGCAATGGAAGATGGATGCGATTTCCTCGAATGGACCACATTCGCACAAGTGAATTTCCGGCTGCTCTGGCTGATTGATGCACAAATCCCCGTCTGCCGTTCGCTCGACCGACCAACCGCCTTCGTGGACCAGGTGATGGTGGTGCGAGCACAGCAAAGAAAGGTTGTCCAAGCTGGTTTCGCCCCCGTGCAGCCAGTGCTGGATGTGGTGGCCGTGCAGGAATCGGTTGTGGGTGCAGCCGGGGAAGGCGCAACCGCGGTCGCGCAACCTCAGTGCCCTCCGGATTGTCGAACGCGAGCGCCCGCCAATGGAGACGGTCGAGCGTTCTCCGTGCCCTCCATGCGCAAGCAGCCCGCAGTCGCAGGCCACGCGCTGGAGCGTTCGGGGCGATTCGGCGTCCCGCTGTTGCCGGTGTATAATGGGGTACGGCTACAAGGAACCTGTCGTGAACCCGAGCGTTGCAAACATCCCTCACGATCGCATCGCGACGTATTGCCGCCAGAACGGAATCGGGCGGCTGGCTCTGTTTGGCTCGATCTTGCGCGATGATTTCCGACCTGACAGCGACGTGGACATGCTCGTCGAGTTCCATTCAGGCGTACGGGTCGGGTACCTGGCGATCGCGCGCATGGAACGCGAGCTGTCCGGCATCGTCGGCCGACCGGTCGACCTGCGCACCGCAGCGGAGCTGCATCCATCGTTTCGGGCTCAGGTGCTAGACGAGGCGCTTACGGAATATGTCGCCGCGTGACGATTCCCTGAAATTGGCCGACATGCTGACCGCGGCCCGTGAGGCAAGGCATTTGCCAGCGGCAAGACGCTGACTGGCCTGCTCAAGGATCGGCAAGTCGCGTGCACTGCAGGCCACGCGCCGGAACGCTTCCGCGGAAACGCGCGTGCCATCGTCGGCACGGGATGGCCGCTTGGGGTCGGGCTGCTCTATGTCCCGGCCAGACTGACCCGTGATAACCTTCTGGCCCATGACAATGGGCCATACCCCGCACTTGTTGTTGCTGTCTTTCGTATTCCTTCCGGTGACGGTTTCGTGCAGCTCCAAAGGGGCAGGCCGAACGGGTGACAGCGGGAGCGGGGTCAGCAGCGACGGAGGTTCCGATGTTGATGGCAGCGCGGGAACCGGCGGAAGCTCAGACTCGCTGGGACCTGCAGGCAGCGGCGGCAGCGTCGCAGGGACCGGCGGCAATGCCAGCGGGACCGGCGGCGGTGGCGCAACCGGCGGCAGCAGCGCCTCGCGACCCTGCAAACATGAGATCGACAACCCATCCTGCTGGTCCGCGCGCAACGTGGATCGCATGCTCGCTGTGTCGCGAAGCTTGTTTGGGGGCATCTTTGACGGTCGCTACATTCTTTTCGTGAACGCCACTACCGGATTCAACGGCGCTAGTCTGCGCATTGACACTCAGAGCGACTTTGCAACTAGCGGCTGGGACACGTTCGATCCCAGTGTACTCGGCAGCAAAGGCAACCGTGGTGGCGTCTTTGACGGGCGCTATGTCTATCTCACGCCCACCGGGGCCGAGCACAACGGCGCGCTCGGCTCGACCTTTGACACGGTTGCCGCTCGCTACGATACCCAGGCTGCTTTCGCTGCCCGTTCGTCATGGTCGTCATTCGATTTGACGACCGCCAGCGGAACGGCCGACCTAACGGTCCCCGGCTTCCGGGGCGCCGCCTTCGATGGCCGCTATGTCTACTTCGCCCCTGGGAGGAGCGGCACCGTTGCCGATACTGACATCGTGAGCGGCAAGGTCGCGCGGGTTGACACCCAGGCAGCTTTCGACGCCGCTTCATCCTGGACGATCTTCGACCTCGTTGGTGTGGATGCGAACGCAACCTCATTCTCGGGCTTGGTGTTCGATGGCCGGTACCTCTACTTCGTGCCCTACGAGAAGACCAACGCGCGCGTGGCTCGCTACGACACGCAAGCGGACTTCAGCGTTGCCTCATCGTGGTCCCTCTTTGACCCGACCACAGTCAATCAATACGCGGCCGGCTTCACAGGCGGCGTGTTCGATGGTCGCTATGTCACCTTCGTTCCGGCCCGTGCGAGTGATCCCAGTTTCAAATGCGTCGTTGCCCGCTATGACACTCAGGGCTCCTTCACGGCCGCGTCGTCTTGGTCCGCCTTCGACACGGCGGTGCTTAAGCTGGACTCCGAGCCTCGGTTCACGGGCGGTGCTTTCGATGGCCGCTATGTCTACCTGGTTCCCTCTTTAGACGGCTTGTTGGTGCGCAACGACCCCGAGGCCCCCTTCAGTGACGTCGCATCGTGGACGGTGCAGGACATGTCCACGGTCGCCAACGATCCCTCTGCGTCTGGGTTTACCGGTGCGGTGTTCGATGGGCACTATCTCTATTTCGTCCCGACGGGTGTCAACCTCCTGCGCTTCGATGCTCGCGAGCCGGGACCGATGCCGACGGCGATACACGGCGGCTCATTCTACTGAGATGGTCGGAGCCCCGCGGCACGTCGCCAATTGCTACTGCGCGCATCTGGGTTCAGCCTGGCTGGTGGCCACCGACTGCCCGAGGGCAACGCCAAGGCCAGTATCCTGCGCGCCATCACCAGTGCAACACCATTCCTCCCGCTCGCCGTGATCTTGCGGATCGCGCGCCTCGAATGCGGGCGATCGGGGTTCCGAGTCGCTCAGCGCCGGCGATGGAACGCAGTTGGAAGGCCTCCGGGGCTGCGGCGAAGGTAAGGGTAATGGGTATTTCAAGGATTTCGGCCATGGCTATCTTCTCCGGACTCTTTCGGCGTGCGCTGTTTGGGCTACGTCCTGGCGTCTCTTTGGAATGGAATCGTTGGAGTATTGCCTTGAGCGCAATAGGCGTCCATTGGTATCCTTGCCGTGCAGGAATCGGTTGTGGGTGCAGCCAGGGAAGGCGCAACCGCGGTCGCGCAACCTCAGTGCCCTCCGGATTGTTGGAGGAATTGAACGCGAGCGTTTGCCAATGGACATTTTCTCCAACGCCGCGGGCCTGGCTATGGCTTCGCGGGGATCAGACAGAGATTGGCTTGCTTGAGCAGTGGCCCATCCTCGTGGGGCTCAAGCACGAGAAGTCCACTGGCTGCCACGGGAATGGGCGGCTCGGGCCTGTCGCGTCGGGGTGAGTAGGCAGGTATGCCCAGAGAGATGGGCCACGAGCTACCGGCCACGCCAGTGAGCGCCCAATGAAAACCACAACCTATTGCTCCAGCGTCAGCCAGGGGAACAACGCACATTCCGGCGCTGCGGACGAGGCTGCCCGTGATGGGCGAGAAGAACTGCGCAGTTGCGCGCAGTCGGCCATCGGCCTTGGCGAACTCCACGCCCGCCAAACGCCCACTGATGGAAGCTCCTCGCCTTAAACCGGCGGGCTGGCCGCCCTGCCACTCCGCATGTGCAACCACCGGATCCCGGCGCGAGAGGCCGAGAAAGAGAGAAACCCGAGCCCCATCCTTTTCGATGACCGAGAGATCGTAGGTAGCCGGAACATCGGACAGGCTGAAGGCGCCGGTCTGGTCGGTCGAGGTCTGCTGACTGCCAACGACGATCGTGCGGTCGGCAACGCCGGCAGCCCAAGTCCCCAGGAACCGGCCACGGACGGCCAAGTCCCGGTTCGACCCGCTCGTGGCGAGTGGCGCTGCCACGGGCTGCGCCTCCGGCTGGACGGCCACGCCAGCAGAAGCCTCATCACCCTGTGCGTCCGGGCGGGGACACGAAAGTCGGAAGCGCACGCCCGGCTCGTTCCTCAGACTGCGCTTCCCGGTGCCTTCGCCGCAGATCCAATCCACCGTGTACAGGGCGCCTCCGCAAGCCGTTTCCCTGGCGGCCTGGTTGACCGCTTCCTGCTTTGCCGACAATTGTCGAGACGAACGGACGGCACAACGCCACTTCCCGTCACATGCCTGTCGGAAAAGCGCGGTGACGTCGTCCGATGGGCCTTTGCAATTGCTGCCGAACCTGGCCGAGACGATCGTGATGGAATCGGAGGCGCCTTGCAACTTGTCGGGCTGGAGACTCTGGATCGGTACCAGGGCGCTCCCACAGGCGACACCGAGAAGTAGCACAGCGAAGCTCACCGCCAGGCGCATGGGCCGCATGATAACGCACCCGAGATCTCCGGGCATAGAGGATCGGGTCGGGGAGGCAAGAGTTGCGCGAAAGAGTGCTCGTCGGGCAAGCTCGACGAGCTCGGGGACCGTCGTGTTTCGCGTGGGATGGTGCGCGCGGTAGCGGACCCGGAGTAGAACGCGAACTACCCCCATGGACTTGCCTACGCCCGCGCGCTAGGACTCCTGGCATGCTTCGAGAGTTTATTTGGCGATGAGCAGTCCCACCTACTTCATGGAAAGCGAGGACGAGTCCCTCCGGCTGGACATCAAGACCGACCCCGAAGCGGTCGAGGAGCAGGCCCGCTGGGCCGGCGTCGTTCCGGGCATGCGGG
>Ga0224523_1001287_pt1 | contig 10932 bp, 7 predicted proteins | sample CFST50metaG_FD_182732 | JGI IMG/M metagenome (GOLD analysis project Ga0224523, IMG submission 182732) | Peat soil microbial communities from Stordalen Mire, Sweden - C.F.S.T50 | ecosystem: Environmental > Terrestrial > Soil > Wetlands > Peat | place: Sweden: Norrbotten County, Stordalen Mire...
ATTATATACCAATAGTCTATAAATGGTCTGGAAGTGATCCGGGAGTCATCAAAGCTTGTTTAAAGGTGGTTTTGGGGTTTGAAATTTCATAAAAAGAAAGAAGGTTGGTGTGTTAAAACCAACCCTCTTTCATATTCATTCAAAAATGAACGATCAATAAATCGTTATTTGAGTCGCTCGTAATGGCAACAACCGGGCAGAGCATCATAAGCTTTGTCAGTGGCTTTAAACTTTTCGGTATCATGACCGGCAGCGGCAACTTTTTTCTGTATGTCACGATTCTTGACCTTTGCCATGTCATAAGTAACGGTCAAAAGCTGAGTCTTTTCATTCCAATTGGCTTTCAGGACACCATCTATCATGGCAGCTTTTTCGATACGAGTCTTACACATGCCACATTTTCCGGCAACCTTGATGGTTTCTCTCTTAGTCGATACAGGGTCTGCTTTTGTGCTTGCATAGGAGCCTAAACTGACGACCAGTGCAATCATCATCATCGTAAAAAATTTAATCGTCTTCATGTTTTAAATTTTTGAGTTGTGATTTTGGTGAATAAAAGGAAAAAAAGTTCATTGCCCATTCTTCCTTATATGATTAGCAAATATAATCATAAGTCACCACTATACGGACCAGGGCAAGAAAAATTATAACATAAATCAAACGAGTAAGAGTGTTTTCACTTTACTTTCAATACTTTAAATACCTTCTGACGGTGGTTGGAAGGGGTCATCAGGGTCAGCAGGTACAATCCCGGGGAAAGGGTAGACGTAGACATAGTGGTGATGGTTCCTGAAAGTTGACCACTGATTAATAATCGGCCGGTTAAATCAGTGAGCCGGAATAAGGCAGGATTAGCGGAAGTGATGGTTGAATCGGCGGTGATGGTCAGTTCATTGGCGACTGGGTTGGGAAAGATGGTGAATCCCATTGAGGTAGAAGGAACAGGTATCACATAAGGAAGTTGGCTGCCTTTCAGATAAGTGAGTCCACCTGCAAAATTTCCGACGATGAAGTCGAGGATGCCGTCATTATCGAGATCGGCAGAGGCGATGGCTGTCCGCATGCCGAATACCATATCCCCGAACGAATTGTCAATGGGTGGAAAATATCCATTCCAGTTTCCATCGATGGGTCCGTAACAGTGAAAAGTACCCAGACCACTGCCACAGTAAAGACGCGTAACACCTTTGCCATCTCTTACAAAATGAGGAATACTGTTGCCCAGATAAAGTTGTTGATCAGACACATTCACGTGACCTACAGAATCAGTCACCAGTGTAAATTGTGGGTTTTGGAGCGTCCCTGCGATCTTATACCAACTGATCTGGCCATTGGACTTACCACAAAACAGGTCTAATTTCCCGTTATTGTTGGGGTCAAAGAGTTGTGGAGCGCTTTCAGTGCCCACTTTTAGATTTCCCCAGTTATCGGTGACCAGGTAAAAATCGGGAGGACTACCTTTGGGAGCTCTGTTTTTGAGCAGTAGAAAAGAACCATCATTTTTTCCAACCAACACTTCCAGCTGTCCGTCGCCATCAATGTCACCGACAGTGGGGATCAGTGAGGTGAGTTTTAATGATGACAATCCCGCCACGTCGTCATTCATCAGTGTGAAGGCGGGGTTGGTCTTGGTGCCGGTGTTTTTGAAATAAGCTATAGAACCGATGAAACCGCAATTAATTTGACCATATTGATCTCGGGTACAGCCATTCCAGATTCCCCAATTACCTACAAGTATGTCGGTAAGTCCGTCTCCATCCAGATCAGCCAAAACAGGATAAGCGCCGGAACCCAAATCGAGCATGTCGCTTTGCAGAAAGTTTTTGGAGTAGAGCGTGTAAATAGGGGCAGAGTTGGTGCCGGAATTCAAATATAACCAGACGCTGTTTTTGTTGACACTTTTGTTGATGTTAGGATCGAACGGGGAAACAAGCAGGTCTTTCAAGCCGTCGTTATTGACATCGTAGAGTGCACATACGGGGAATTGGGGAACATCAATGGGGTTGACTCCTTTTGGGAAAGTAGAATCCTTGGCTACAATGAGTGCATTAGTTGGAGTCCCGCCATTCAAAAGCATTGCGATATCAGGATAATCTACATCGCCAAGTAAAATAGACTTTAAGCCACTATTGTTGAGATCGAGCGCAAGAAAAGTAGAGCCATTGTGTTTTGGTTCGGAAGATGGCGTGACTGCATCTTTAGCATTAGTCGAGGGAGCACATTGGTTTAATAAAATCATATTGCTCTCGGTGCTGATTTCAAAACCTCCCCAGCAGTCTGTCGAACGTATGAATTCTAAGTGGGAAAGATTCCCGTATTTCTCCATGGATACATTCTTATGCATTTCAACATGATTGCCGAAAACGTCAAAAACCAATATATCCATATCTCCATCTCCATCGAAGTCAGCTATAGCAGGATAGACCACATTTGTAGCAGGTATTTGTGAAGAGACTGTGCCATATAATGAGGTCAGCACCGGAGAGGGTTGAGCTGTAAACGAGAGTTTTGTGGTGGAGGTATTCCGGTAAACCTTGATACCTGAAGGGTAACGAAAGGTGAAGATATCTTCCTTGCCGTCGCCATCATAGTCGACCAGCTCCATCCAGTGCTCCATCTTTGGGAAAGCGGAAGCATACTGAGGGGCATATTCAAATTTTATCTCACCGGGTCCTCCTTTATTCAAAAAGGGGAGTACACGGTAGCCATGCCTGTCGAAGATGACGAGATCTTTTTTGCCATCCATGTCCAGGTCTACGGAGCCGAACTGACAACTGTTCAGGCCTCCTGCCCAGGGCATTGCAAAGGGTTTGCCGGTAATATCTTTTAAGGTAACATTGAGCTGTTGTTCAACAGAAACGGGAAACAGTTGTGCCATTGCCGATGGAAATTTCAGAAGCAATAAAATGGTGAACATTAATTTAAACAGCCTCTTCATTTTTTTTATCTTTGTGGCATGGAAGGAATTATAATACTCGCACTGATTTTATGCAATGGCATTTTTGTTTTGTCAGAAATAGCGCTTGTCTCTGCAAAGAAAACAAAAATCATTGAGAAAGCCCACAATAATGATCAAAGAGCTGTTAAGGTTTTAAGATTGCTCGAAAAACCTGAGCGTTTTTTGTCTTCTATACAGATTGTCATCACCCTGATGGGTCTGATAACAGGCGCATATTCAGGAATAACGCTCTCAGAAAACCTGACGCCTTTTCTTGAAAAGTTTCCGTTGATAGCCCCCCATGCCGATAAGATCAGTTTTTTTCTGATTATTTCTTTCATCACTTTCCTTTCCATTCTTCTGGGTGAACTCCTGCCCAAGACGATCAGTATGAATAACCCTGAGAAGGTAGCCATGTTCGTGGCCCCATTTATTACGTTCTTCACCAAAATAACCCGTCCTGTTGAGATCTTACTGAGTTGGAGCCTGAAGCTGATACAAAAAGTGTTACATCTGCCTACCCGTAATGAGAATCGCATCTCTGAAGATGAATTGAAGATCATGATCCGCATGGCCAATCAGCAAGGTATCCTGGAGAAAAACGAGACCAGCTTTCTGCACAATGTATTCAGAATGAGTGATAGGCGTGCCCGAAACATCATGACCCATCGCACAGAGGTACAATGGATTGATGCCGGAATATCTAAAGATGAGCTGTTTGATTTTGTCTGTAAGCACCCATTTCACTTTTATCCGGTGTGCAGAAGTTCATTTGAAGACATAATCGGTGTACTTTCCTTGAAGAAATTATTGCGTAACCTGAATGAGGAGCCTTTTAATTTGGAAAATTCATTGGACCCTCCTGTTTTTATTCCTGAGACACTGGAAGTATTGCAGATTATTGAAATCTTCAGAAAGAATAAACGATATATGGGCCTCGTCGTCAATGAATTTGGAGACTTTGAAGGCATTATCACCCTTCACGATATGACAGAAAATGTCTTTGGACATTTGCCCGGGGGCGATCGTCCTACAGATCCCTTGCTGGTCAAACGCGACGATGGTTCTTTTTTGGTTGATGGGAGCATAATGCTGGATGAATTAATGGATATTATCGGTCTTAAAGTAAAAATTGAAGACTATCAGCAGCTTAATCTGGCTGGATTTATCATAGAATACTTAGAAAAATTGCCTGTGGAAGGAGAATTTTTTGAGGTGTACGATTTCCGTTTTGAGATTGTAGATATGGATCAACTTAGGATTGACAAGGTTTTGCTCACCCCACTCGTACATGAAATCAGTGAGCCGGTAGATTAAAAAATCAATAGATTTCGAATTACTGACAACTATAATTGTTAAATTGGATATCAACAACTATATTTGCATCCCTGAAAATTATAAAAAACAGCAAAATAAAAATCGATTACTCATGCAGAACAAAGGTGCTATAAGGCTGTTTGCAGTCGCTTTCGCAGTAGTTTGCCTCTATGAACTATCTTTCAATTTCTGGACAGCACGTGTCGAGAATAAAGCGAAGAAATATGCAGACACAGAAGCCATCCATAAATTTGCTAAGGACCTGTCTAACGGTGACCTGGCAAAGGAAGGAATTATTTTAGATTCATTGATAAAGCAACAAGAAAAACATTATCTTGACTCTTTATCAACCAGACCAGTACTAAATCTGGGATTTCAGACCTTTACATACAAAGATGTAAAAGAACGCGAAATAAACCTTGGACTTGACCTCAAGGGTGGTATGAACGTTACGATGGAAATATCTGTTGCAGATATCATCCGTGGTATGACCGGTTATACCAAAGATACGGCGTTCAACAATGCTATTGACAGGGCACAGGCCAGAGAAAAAAGAGAAGCCACTGATATGGTGACTTTATTTGGAGAGTGTTTCACTCAGTATCATCCAAATGCAAAATTGGCTCCACTGTTCAATCGGGTAGAGTACAATGACCGCATTCATGCTACTTCGACAAATAAAGAGGTATTGGCGGTGATCAGGACTGAAGCCAATGATGCCATCAGCCGTACATATAACATCTTACGTGCTCGTATTGACCGTTTTGGTGTGGTACAGCCCAATATACAAAAGCTGGAATCTACTGACCGTATTTTGATTGAACTTCCAGGTGTAAAAGAACCGGAACGTGTGAGAAAACTGCTACAGGGATCTGCAAAACTTGAGTTTTGGGAAACATATAAGATGAAGGATGTGCTCCCTTACCTGATGGAAGCAAGAACACGTTTGATCGGTATGGCCTCCTCTGCACCTGCCGATTCGTTGAAAAAGGCAGATTCTGCTAAAGTTGTTGCAGCCACAACACCAGTCGTAGATAAGACAAAGTCTGCCGTCGTTGCGAAAACCGGATCCGAAAAAGCGAAGAATGCACTGCTCGAGAAACTGGGAGAAGCTAAAAAAGCTGCCGGCGGAAAAGAAGGGTTGCTTGCTAAAGCCAAACCCAACGACCTGTTTTCTTACCTGCAACCTGCTATAGATCGTCAGACAGGTGCTCCGATGAACCGTTGTACGGTTGGTTGGGCTAATCTGAAAGATACTGCACAGGTCAACAAGATGCTGAATTCTATCAAGGGTAAAGTATTTCCTGCAAATATGATTCTTACCTGGTATGTAAAACCTGAGAAGGAACAACCTGATGTATTGGCTTTGGTTGCTTTGAAAGCTACCACACGCGATCTGACCGCACCACTTTCGGGCGATGTTATCGTTGATGCACGTCAGGATTTCAATCCCAATGGTCGTGTTGAAATATCAATGCGTATGAACAGCGAAGGTGCCCGTATCTGGAAACGTATGACCGGAGCTAACGTAGGCAATGAAGTAGCCGTAGTTCTCGATGGTTATGTTTATTCTGATCCTACGGTTCAGGATGAAATTCCTAATGGTAGCACTTCTATTACCGGTAACTACACTATCGAAGAAGCCAAGGACCTGGCCAATATTCTCCAGGCCGGTAAACTTCCTGCTCCTGCACGTATCGTACAGGAAGAGATTGTAGGTCCTACACTGGGTAAAGAAGCTATCGCTGCAGGTACCAAATCATTTCTTATTGCATTTATCCTTGTACTGCTCTATATGCAGTTATACTATAGCAAAGCCGGTTTGATTGCAAACGTAGCCTTGCTGACCAATCTTTTCTTCCTCTTTGGTATCCTGGCCTCGCTGAAGGCGGTCCTTACCCTCCCCGGTATTGCCGGTATCGTAATTACGATGGGTATAGCGGTAGATGCGAATGTGTTGATCTATGAACGTATTCGAGAGGAGATCCGACGAGGGCAGGGGCCAAGGCTTGCTGTGAAAGATGGTTTCCATCATGCTTTGAATGCCATTATCGACGGTCACGTCACGGCTATCCTGACAGGTATCGTGCTTTATACCTTTGGAACAGGTCCTATCCAGGGATTTGCTACTACATTCGTTATTGGTTTGTTAACTTCACTGTTTACTGCGATTTTCATCCCACGACTGATGATGGAACGTATGATGAACAGGAACAAAACCATTACCTACGGTAACAAATACACCATCAACGCCTTTACGAATATTCATATCAATTTCATCGGTATCCGTAAGATCCTGTATATAGTTTCCGGTACTTTAATCGTTCTCAGTTTGATTTCCTTTGCAACCAAAGGCTTAAACCTGGGTATTGATTTCACCGGGGGACGATCATATATAGTTCGTTTTGATCAACCTGTTGTAACGAGTGTTGTTCGTGATTTATTGGCCAAACAACTGAACGAATCTCCGGAAGTAAAGACTTATGGCGCTTCAAATCAGATCAAGATTACGACTAAATATAAAATCGAAGAAAACAATACCTCTATTGATCAGGAAATTGCAACCAAGTTGTATATAGCCTTAAAAGGTCAATTCAAGGATAAATCGATTTCATTAGATAGCTTTATTGCAAGAAATGGTCACATCGGGATCATGAACAGTCAAAAGGTCGGACCAACGATTGCAGCCGATATTAAGAAAAGAGCTGTTTTGGCTGTAGTTGTTGCACTATTAATCATCTTTACATATATTGGACTTCGATTCAAAAAATGGCAATATGGTTTAGGCGGTGTAGTTTCATTGTTCCACGATACATGTATTGTTATTGGCGCCTATTCAATTTTGGATGGTATATTACCTTTCCCGCTTGAAGCCGACCAGTCATTTATTGCTGCGATCCTGACCATTATTGGATACTCCATCACCGACTCGGTTATTATCTTTGACCGTATCCGTGAGTACAATAAACTGTATCCAAAACGTGACTTGCTCACCAATATGAATGAAGGTATCAATCATACCATCGGACGTACTGTCAACACTTCAGGTACCGTACTTGTAACACTGCTTGCTATCTTTATCTTTGGTGGTGATGTTATCCGTGGATTTACTTTTGCCCTGTTGTTTGGAGTAATTATTGGAACCTATTCATCCATCTTCAATGCAACTCCTGTTGCATATGACCTGATTATGTGGCAAAAACGCAGAGCTGAAAAAAAGCTTGCTTTAGCCAAAAAATAGTTATTTAAAATAACTAAATAAAAAAGTCCCGGAAACCCGGGACTTTTTTTATTTTTGTATAATAAAGAAACAGCTCAATGTTAAACTGTGTATTGATTTTTCTGGATATGAGTGGCGCCGAAATGATTGTTATCGCCCTCGTAGCATTATTGGTGCTAGGACCTCAAAAGATGAGCGAGGTAGCCCATAAGGCCGGAAAGATGATGAGTGAAGTTAAACGTGTTTCGAGTGACTTTACCAGTCAGTTGAATGAGGAGACTGCATCGTTGAGAGAGGAAGTGAAAAGTGTGAAAGAGACTTTAAAAGATACCGCTTTTAATATAAAAGAAGAGGTGACCAAACAAACCCAGGATATAAATAGCCATTTGAATACAGAAGTGCCTCGTGATAGTAAAGACCTTTCCGAAGATCTTTATCACGTGTCACAGGACCCAACTGAAAAGGAATCACACCCCGGAATCGTTTCAAACGAACTTACGCCTGAACAATCTGTTTCGCAACACGTTTCTAAAGAACAACACACCGATATAAATCCGACTTCGAAACCAGAGAACAACCCCTAACCATGAAGTCTCCATACTACCTGATTTGCCTATTTCTGTTTGGCCTCTGCCTGAATCTACAGGCCCAAAGTCTGGTCACTCAAGACGCCGATGATGCCTATGCCAATCTGCAATATACCGTTGCAGCGGCAAAATATAAAAAAGCTTATTCCAAGGTCAGGGTCCCTGCCGAGAAGGAGCGTATCCTTTACCGAATGGCTGAATGTTACCGGATGATCAATGACACCAAGAATGCCGAAATCACCTACGGTACGCTGGTCAGGAATGGCTTTGATAAGAAAAACGCGATGGTATTGCTTTATTATGCTGATGCCCAGCGGGCTAATGAAAAGTATGATGAGGCCAAAGATAATTATGAGCTCTTTATAAAGGCAGAGCCCAAAGACCAGCGTGGACGCAATGGCGTGACCTCCTGCGAGCAGGCGATGAAATGGATACAGACACCCTCACACTATGTAGTTGTGAATGAGAAGAAATTAAACTCTTCTGAGGATGATTTTGCTCCTGCTTTTGCAGACCCTACTGCCCGGAGTATCATCTTTACCTCCGATCGACATTCTGCTACAGGACGAACGACAGATGAGTGGACCGGACAAAACTTCAGCGATCTGTTTACCGCCTCACTGGATCAGAAAGGGATGTGGAGCGAACCGGTTTTACTTGATGCCACCGGATTGATCAATACCAAGGCAAACGAAGGAGCAGCCGTGATGAACGCTGCTTTCAGCAGGCTCTATTTTACACGATGTGAGACGGAGAAGAAACGTGAATCGGGATGCCAGATTTTAGTTTCTAGCAGGGGAGAGGGCCGTTGGTCAAAACCAGAACCCATTATACTCACCAAAGATTCAACGCTGGCCATAGGTCATCCGGCTATTAGTTCAGATGAACTCACGATCATCTATTCCTGCGAAAAAGTAGGTGGTTTTGGTGGAAAAGATCTATGGATGTCGACCCGGAGGAATAAGAATGAGAAGTTTGGACCTGCTGTTAATCTTGGCGCCCAAATCAATACTACTGGTGATGAGGTATTCCCAACGCTTGTGGGCGATACCGTGCTTTACTTTTCTTCCAATGGACTCCCCGGAATGGGGGGGCTCGATATATTCAAGTCAAGTCTTGTAGGAGGGCGCTGGACAAAACCACAAAACCTCATGCCTCCTATTAATTCGAGTGGAGACGATTTTGCTATCATCTTTGCTCCCGGTGAAGATAGGGGCTACTTCAGCTCTAACCGAAAAGGAGGAAGAGGTGGAGACGACATCTATTCTTTCTCTCGCCCACCGTTGGTGTTTACATTGAAAGGCGTAGTCAAAGACGACCGAAGTCTTCAGTTTCTGGAAGGCGCTCATGTGAAACTGGTAGGGACCAATGGAGCATCGTTTGATGCCCGCAGTGATGGAAAAGGAAACTATGGCTTCTCAAACAATCAGATAGAACCCAATGTGACCTATGATCTGGAAGCCTCCAGGGATAACTATTTCACCAGGAAAGCCCGCGAAACAACTATTGGCGTGGATCGCAGCAAGGACTTCGTGATCAATTTTAACCTGGAACCGATACCCGATAAACCCATTGTCCTACCAGATATTATCTATGACTTTGATAAATGGGATCTCAAGCCCCAATACCAGGATTCGCTGCAGGGGTTAATCCATACGCTGGAAGAAAATCAAAGACTGGTGATCGAACTCTCGTCACATACCGACTCACGCGGCAGTTTAGATTACAATGATGTGCTCTCGCAAAAGCGCGCCGAATCAGTTGTCACCTACCTGATTAATCGTGGGATAGATCCTGATCGGTTAAAGGCAAAGGGATATGGCAAACGCGTTTTCCGTACGCTGGCTCAGGATGTGGTTCGCGCAGGTTATACCTTTAAAGCCGGGACAGTACTGACCGATGAATATGTCACCGCCTTACCGACAAAAGATATACAGGAAGCTGCATATGAGTTGAACCGAAGGACCGAATTCAAAGTGTTGAGTAAAGACTTTGTCCCTAAGCCCATGAATAAACCCATCCTACCAAGTGTGCAGATTGTAACAGTGCCGGATCAGGATACCGTGAAAATGGCTACAGATCCTGATGGGTTCTTCCTACTCCCGATGATTATCAATGGTTTAAATTATCAGGTGGCGTTTGCAGAAGGAGAAGAAAGTTACCTGCAATTCTCGAAGGCAGAAACATTGAAGCTGTTGCAACAGGGAGTCATCAGTAAAACGGATTTCGATGGCGATACCGAAACTGTGCTTGCCAACAGTTCTGTTGCCGATAAAGCAGTATTCAGGCTGCGCGAAGTGAGGATCGGAACCAAGATTCAACGAAATATCAAGGCCCGTGTATCTGCTTTACAGAAAGTAGCGGTGATGATGGGAGAAGATCTGTTGAATCGTTTTGGTCAATACACCATCGACCGAAAGAAAAAAGAGATGTACCTGAAATAAAAATGTTAGAAATGTAGGGGCCGCCCTTATGGCCGCCCATGGAAAAAATAAAAAAATCTTTATTATCCATGGGCGGCCACAAGGGCGGCCCCTACATTTTATTTGTAACTTTGCCTACTATTATTCAATACGCTGTATTCAACCATTATGAGCGATAATCGATATTCCGGCCGGGGTGTTTCGGCTTCAAAAGAAGATGTACACAATGCCATCCGCAACCTGGACAAAGGGCTTTTCCCTAATGCATTTTGTAAAATATTACCCGATATTCTGGGTGGCGATCCCGAATACTGTAATATCATGCATGCCGACGGAGCCGGAACCAAGAGTTCATTGGCATATATCTACTGGAAAGAGACTGGTGATCTCTCCGTCTGGAAAGGCATCGCCCAGGACGCTATCGTGATGAATACCGACGACCTTCTT
>Ga0224523_1001288_pt1 | contig 10929 bp, 7 predicted proteins | sample CFST50metaG_FD_182732 | JGI IMG/M metagenome (GOLD analysis project Ga0224523, IMG submission 182732) | Peat soil microbial communities from Stordalen Mire, Sweden - C.F.S.T50 | ecosystem: Environmental > Terrestrial > Soil > Wetlands > Peat | place: Sweden: Norrbotten County, Stordalen Mire...
GCCCACCCCACCTGCCCCGGCTCGCGCGCGCCCGTCGCGACCACGACCGCGACCTTCCGCGGCTATCGCGGGACTTTAGCTAGACCTAGCGCTGCAGACTGGGAAGGGCTGGAAAAGACGTTGCCGGCAAAAGCACGCGGACCGGGGGCATCTCGCCTTTGCTACGCATGCGGGCGATCCATTCGATGGCCACACCCGATCCGGGGGGCATAATCACGGTTGCCTTGAGGCGCTTTTCGCGAACCAGCCGTTGGCCGAAGGTCTGCGACCCGTCGCAACCGGTGATGGGGGCGCTGGCAATGGGCAAGCTGCGTTGGGAATCGATGTCGCGCAGGGCTTGTCGCACACCCAGGGCCATTTCGTCGTTGTGAGCGACGAACATTCCAGGCAGGTCTTCTTTTGAACCAATGCCGCCGGCCCATTTTGCAACGGCCATGCGCGCGCGTTCGCTGGTCCAATCGGCATTGAGTTCGATGAGCTCGAACTTGCCATCGAGGCCTTGCTTCAAGCCCTCCAGTCGCTGCGAAGCTGCGACGTTCCCAAGGTAGCCCGTGACACACAGCACGCGCCCCGCGCTGCCCAGCAGCGCCTGCACCTGCTGCGCGTGGATGTGGCCAATTTCAACCTGATCGGATGCGACGGCGAAAATGGCACGGTCAAGATGCTGGCTGCGAACGTCGTCGATAAAGGCCGCTTCATTGAGCAGAGCCCACTCCAAGCCAGCCTCGGCAGCTTCGTGGGCGACGGGGCGCAACTCTTCGTCCTTGACGCCGCTGACCAGAATGGCAGCTAGTTTAGTGACCGAGGCATTCTTGATGGCTTGGCGGATCTGCTCGACCTGCCGGCTGGCATCGAATTGCGCCGACTCCACAAAAAGGTCGAAATCGTGGTGTTTCGCCTCGCGCTTGCCAACTTCTTCCAATCGCCGCTGGTAGTCGTTGTCTGTGCTGCGGAGGAACAACCCGATGGTGCCTAGCATGCGTTCATCTTGGCATGAAAACGGGTCTGTCGCCGAGGTTCAAAAAGGAACGCTTGCGAAGATGGTCCTTCAGGCTGCTCTCACTCGCCTCTCTGTTTCGGCAGGGGAGGCGCATGCGCGCTGTCGCGGTGCAATGTCTAGCCGCGCCGGGTCGCGCTGCTGATCTCGATCTGCGGTGCCGGGGGCGTGCTGGCGGGCGGCACGGAGCTGGCCACCGGGATCAGATCGGCCTCTGCGCGCCGCTCGCCCCGCTCGCGCCGCTCGCCGGGCACGCGCCAGTCAGCGGACACCGACGGTTCCTTGAGAAACTCCGACGGCTTGGGCAGTGCCAAGGCGACGCGCAGGACCTCGTCCATGTGTCCCACTGCGACCAGGTGCGTGCTCTTGAGCACGCGCTTGGGAATGTCACGCAGGTCCTTCACGTTGTCCCTGGGAATGATCACGGTCTTCATTCCGCCTCGGTGAGCCGCGAGGATCTTTTCCTTGAGACCGCCGATGGGCAGCACGCGTCCGCGCAGGGTGATTTCGCCGGTCATGGCCACGTCCCGGTGCACGGGCACGCGCAACAAGGCAGACACCATGGCCGTGCAGATGGTGATTCCAGCCGAGGGCCCGTCCTTGGGGATGGCACCCTCGGGCAAGTGCACGTGCATGTCCGCGCGCGAGTAGAAATCGCGATCCAGGCCCAGCGACGGCGCCCGCGAGCGCACATAGCTGATGGCCGCCTGGGCCGACTCCTGCATGACGTCGCCGAGTTGGCCGGTCAGGACCAGCTTGCCCTTGCCGGCCACGATGGATACTTCGGTGACCAGCAAATCGCCGCCGTGGGCGGTCACGGCAAGCCCATTGGTCACCCCGACCTCGTCGGTGTCTTCCTGCCGTCCCTGGCGATAGTGGGGCGCGCCCAAGTACTTGGCCACGCGCTTGGGTGTGATCTTCCACGCCGTCACGCTACGGTCAGCCAGATATTCCCGCGCGACCTTGCGACAAACGCCCGCGATCTCACGTTCCAGGCTGCGCACGCCAGCCTCCTTGGTGTAGCCGTGGATGAGGACGCGCAAGGTCTCCTCGGGCATCTCCAGCGTGATGTCCCCCAGGCCGTGATCGCGCTGCTGCTTGGGCACCAGGTACTGCTGGGCGATGGCCAGCTTTTCGTATTCGGTGTAGCCGGCGATCGGGATCACTTCCATGCGATCCTGCAGCGGCACCGGGATGCCTTGCAGGTAGTTCGCGGTGGTGATGAACATCACGTCGGACAGGTCGTAGTCGAGGTCGAGATAGTGGTCGCAGAAGGTGTTGTTCTGTTCGGGATCCAGGACTTCCAGCAGGGCCGCCGAGGGATCGCCGCGGAAGTCGGTGGACATCTTGTCCACCTCGTCGAGCAGGAACACCGGATTGGCGCTTCCCGCCTTCTTGAGCGACTGGATGATCTTGCCCGGCAGCGCGCCGATATAGGTGCGCCGGTGGCCGCGGATCTCGGCCTCGTCGCGCACACCGCCCAGCGCCAGGCGCACGAAGTTGCGCCCGGTGGCCCGCGCGATCGACTGAGCCAGCGAGGTCTTGCCTACGCCGGGTGGCCCCACCAGACACAGAATGGGTCCCTTCTGCTTGCGCACCAGGGCCTGCACCGCCAGGTACTCGAGGATGCGTTCCTTGACCTTCTTCAGGCCGAAGTGATCCTGGTCGAGAACGCGTTCCGCCTCGGCCACATCCAGCTTGTCTTCGGTGCGCGTGCCCCAAGGCAGGGCCAGCACCCAGTCGATGTAGTTGCGAATCACCGCGGCCTCGGCCGACATGGGCGCCATCAGGCGCAGCTTCTTCAGTTCCTTCTTGATCCGGGCCGCTGCTTCCTTGGACAGCTTGACCTGGCTGGTCTTCTCCTCCAGCTCGACGAACTCATTCTTGAACTCATCACGCTCACCGGCTTCGCGCTGGGCCACATCGCTCTCGGCGCCGAGGATCTGCTCCTCCTGACGCTTGGCCATCTGGCGCCGCACGCGCGAGCGCAACTTGCGCTCGTTCTGTAGCACCTCGATTTCGGTTCGCATGAGTTCGGCCAGGCGTACCAGGCGCTCGGTCGGCCGCAGCATTTCCAGGATGGCTTGCTTGTCCGCCAGCTTGAGCTGGAGCTGGGCCGCGATGGTGTCGGCCAGATCGCCCGGATCCTCGATGCTGTGCACCGATGCCAGAATCTCGGGCGCCAGACGCTTGTCCAGCTTGACGAAACTCGAAAAGGCCGCGTGCGCCTCTCGAGCCGCGGCCTCGGCCTCGGCCGACCACTCGGTGTCTTCCAGAATCTCATCGACCTCGACAGCCAGAAAACATTCGCCGTCTACAAAGCGCCGCACCACCGCGCGCCGCTTGCCCTCGACCAGGACTTTCACCGTCCCGTCGGGCAGGCGCAAGACCTGGATCACGTTGGCCAGCGTCCCCACCGAAAAAATGTCTTCAGGGGTCGGCTCGTCGCTCTGCACGCGCTGCGCGGAAAGGAAGATTTCCTGGTTGTCGCCGCGAGAAGTGACCTCGCCCAGCGCGCCCAGCGATTTCTCGCGGCCCACAAAGAGCGGCACCACCATATGGGGGAAGACCACGGTGTCGCGCAGGGGCAGGAGCGGAACGCAACGAACCCCGGTTGTTTGGTCGTGACGGTCGGACAAGGGCAGCCTTTCTGCGCGGCTCCTTAACAGCCGAAACGCTGGGCGTGATCGTATCAGGGCTGATCAAGGAAGCTAATTTCTGTGTAGTTAGCTTTTTCACCACAGAAGAGCATAGAGGACACAGAGCCGGATCGGACGAAGGAATGGGATGGTCTACGGCAAGCGCGGGGGGCGACCCCGGCTTTCCCAATTTTGGCGTCTCGGGTATTCTGACGACGTGAAAAACCATCGTCGAATTCGGCCAACCCTGCCCATTTTGTCCACCCCAGCGCTCGCGATGCTGCTTCTGCCCGCCTGCATTATGCCCGGCCAGAAGCCCGCGTTCGGCAACAATGCCGTCTCGCTTGACCCATGCGGCAAGGACGGGCTCATCGACAACGGCGAGGACGGCAACAATCAGATCCTGGTCCGCGAGGGCCGCGCCGGCTACTGGTACACCTTCCTCGACAAGCAAGGGTCGACCGTGGTCCCCGAGGCTGGCGAGAACGGCGGCACCTTCAGCATGTCGCCTGGCGGGGCCAACGGTTCCAAGTACGCGGTCAACGCGCAGGGGAAAGTGGCCAGCAAAGGCGACGTGGTGTTTGGCGCCGTGGGCTTGAATTTCACGGATCCCAAGGGATCCTACGATGCCTCTCGCTACAATGGCCTGGCGTTCTGGGCACGCAAAGGGCCCGGTTCGACCGGCAAGGTTCGACTCAAGGTGCCTGATGTCAGCACAGATCCGGCGGGCGGCGTGTGCCGGGAGTGCTTCAACGACTTCGGCATGGATCTCAATCTGACCGACGAATGGAAGCACTACGTGTTTCCCTTCAAGAAGATGACGCAGATTCCCGGTTGGGGTTCACCGCAGCGACACTCCATCGACAAGAGCAAGCTCTTCGGTATTCAGTGGCAGGTGAACGTGCCGGGCGCCGCTTTCGACATCTGGATTGATGATGTGGAGTTCGTGGGATGCGAATAGCCCGCGCTTCCGCCCTTGTCCTGGGCGGACTGGGTCTGCTTCTGCCCTCGTGCCTGCAGACGGTGGCGCAGCAGCAGGCCGCCAAACCGCCCACGCGCGCTCAGTCTTCGCGTGGGTCGTCGCGGCCCAGGGCAGCCGAGCCCATGGCCGCGCCGCTCGAGCCAGCCGAGTTCCCCAAGCCTGCGCCCTTCATTCCGCCACAGCACCCGGGCAAGACCGGCAATGAATACACGGATCGCTTCATCGCCCACTGGAACGCCCTGCACTCCCCTGCCAACGGCTATTTCAGCCCCGAAGGCATGCCTTATCACGCGGCGGAAACCCTACTGGTGGAAGCGCCTGACTACGGCCACCACACCACCTCCGAGGCGTACAGCTACTGGCTGTGGCTGGAGGCCAGCTACGGCAAGATCGCCAAGGATTGGAAACCACTCAGTCATGCCTGGGAGAACCTGGAGGCGTACCTCATCCCCACGCCCGCGGATCAGCCCACCACCGGCTCCTATGCGGACAATCACCCCGCGGTCTTCGCGCCTGAGCAGGACCTGCCCAATGCTTATCCCGTGCCTTTCGACGCCGCGGCGCCAGTGGGCCACGACCCCCTGTCGAAAGAGCTGCAGACCGCCTATGGCTCGCCTCTCATTTACGGTATGCATTGGATTGTCGACATCGACAATTTCTACGGCTTTGGCCGGCGCGGCGATCGCCTGTCCCACCCGGCGCCCATCAACACCTTTCAGCGCGGGATGCAGGAATCGGTTTGGGAAGCCATTCCCCAGCCCTGCTGGGATGACTTCCAGTTCGGCGGTGACAACGGATTTCTCGATCTGTTCGTGAAGCAGGACGGCAGCTACGCCCGCCAGTGGAAGTATACCGACGCTCCTGACGCCGACGCGCGCGCGGTGCAGGCCATGTACTGGGCCAAGCGCTGGGCCGATGAGCAGGGTGCGGGCAGTGCGGTCGACGACCTGGTCAAGAAGGCGTCCAAGATGGGCGACTATCTTCGCTACGCCCTGTTCGACAAGTACTTCAAGGAAATGGGTTGCCAGGATCCGAGTTGCCCGGCGGCCGAAGGATACGGCGGCGCCCATTATCTGCTGTCGTGGTACTACGCCTGGGGCGGCTCCTTGGCCAAGGCAGGGGGCTGGTCGTGGCGTATTGGTGCCAGCGCCTCGCACAGTGGCTATCAGAATCCATTTGCGGCGTATGTTCTGGCCAAGGAGAAGGCCTTCAAGCCCGCGTCCCCGAACGCCGCGCGCGACTGGGGCACAAGTCTGGGCCGCCAGCTCGAGTTTTATCGCTGGCTGCAATCCGCCGAAGGTGGCATGGCCGGCGGCGCGACCAACAGCTGGCGCGGCCGTTACGCCAAGCCGCCTGCGGGCACCACCACCTTCTACAAGATGGCCTACGACGAGGCGCCGGTTTACGCGGATCCACCCAGCAATGAGTGGTTCGGCTTCCAGGCCTGGACCATGGACCGCGTAGCGCAGTTCTACTACGTGACGGACGACGCGCACGCCAAGCTGGTGCTCGACCGCTGGGTCAAGTGGGTTCTTGCCAACACCAAGCTAGGCAAGGACGGCAGCTTTGCAATCCCCTCCACTCTACAGTGGAACGGCCAGCCGCAGCTCAATTGGAACGAAAAGACCCAGAACTGGGACGGCAAAGACGCCGGCTACAACAAAACCCTGCATGTGAAGGTCAAGGACCACAGTCAGGACGTGGGCGTAGCCGGCGCTTTAGCGCGTACCCTACTGTTCTATTCGGCGAAATCCGGAGATCACGCGGTCGCGCGCCTGGCCAAGGAATTGCTCGACCGAATGTGGAAGAAGTACTGGACCTCCAAGGGCGTGGCCAGTGAAGAAGAGCGCGTCGACTACAAGCGCTTTGGCGATCCGATCTACGTGCCCGCGGATTGGCAGGGGACAATGCCCCATGGCGACCGCATCGAACCCAGCTCCACTTTCATTAGCATTCGCTCGAAATACAAGACCGATCCCGCCTGGCCGAAAGTGGAAGCGTACTTGAAGGGCGGTCCGCCACCCCGTTTCACCTATCACCGTTTCTGGGCGCAAGTGGACGTGGCGCTCGCCAATGCAACCATGGGGCAGCTCTACCCGGATGGCATCCCGTCAGGGGCCAAGGCCAAGGCAGACAAGGCCGACAAGCCCGAAAAGGCCAAGGGCAAAAAGCGCGGGGGACGACGGGGCAAGAAGTAGTCCGCCTTTGAGTGCCGGGGCTGGAGGTCGCGCCAAGTGTAGCGGCATGCCCATATGCGAAATGGCGCTACCCCACTGCGAGGGGCCCTATGTCGTGTCGTACGCTGGCAACTGCTGGGAGGGATGTGTTTCTCAGAACGAGTGCGCGGGTGCCGACGCTGGGGTCACTCCGCCCACTTGTCCACAGACTCCGCCTACCAACGCCTCGTCCTGCGACAGCGGAAGCCTGACTTGTTTCTACGACAACTGCCCGAGCGGGAGCCGCACCCAGGCTGTCTGTGCGGGCGGCAACTGGACGGTCGAGACGGCAGCCTGCGGTACCGTGACCTGTGACCCTGACCCGAGTGGGTTCGGCCGCACCTGTTCTTCTGGGCAAATCTGCGTCATCGTAAATTCCGGCTCCTCCTCGTTTGGGTGTGCGAGCAATCCCTGCACCACGAGCCCGGTGTCCCAATGCACCAATATGTCCACGTGTTCCGTGCACTACTCACTCACGCTCGGAGTTACCTTCATCTGCTCCACCTTCGTCTGTCCCCCGTTTTGCGTGTAGACCGTCATTGCGTCGTCACCCGTCCAACAATTTCCATTTCGGTCAGCGCGGCGGGCTTCCCGGCCGGCAATCCGGTGAACGTCACGCGAACAAATCGTCCGGCGACTGCCGGCACCACCGCGTCCGTGCGCGATTTGTCGACAGCGAGAGTGCGAGTTTGGTCCACGCCCGACGTCCAGTTGGCCTGGTCCTTGGAAAACTCAATCCGGTAGCGGTAGTTGCCCTCGGAGGGAAAGCCGATCCGGACTTGCGACACGGCGATGACACGCTCCAGATCCACCTGCCACCAGGCATTGGTCGCGCCGTCCTGCGCCTGCCAGAAGGTCGCGGGATTGCCGTCATTGGCGAGGCCGGCGTTGTGGCCAGGTGCTTCGCTGCTGGCCCTGGTGGGATTTTCTCGACCCAAATTCGTCTCTGTCGTCCCGCCCGACACCGGCTGTCCCTCGAAACGCACATAGGCACGCGGCTTGACGGGCGGGGTGACTCCGGGAATGAACTTCGGTTCCCCCAGAGAGGTGATGGTGATGGTCCCGTCTTTGAGTCCGGGCGAGCTGGCGCGGATCACCGTCTGGCCGGAATAGTAGGAACGGAATTCCATGGCCGCCTGACCGTCGCGGATGGTGATGTCGGAATCCGGATCGAATGTGATGGACGGGCCGGTGGGAAATTCACCCGGGCCGGAAACAATCGCCAGCGTCACCGGCGGCGAATTGTGTAACGCCCTGCCATCCTCGTCCACGACCGTGACCATGAGTTGCGCGTCGTCGGTGCCATCCACGGACTTCAGTGTGGTCTTGTCGGCAGTCAGTTTCAGCGCAGCCGGCGTGCCCGATACCGGCCAGGTCGGCGGGAGAATGTGCCGGTATTCGTTGCGATACCAGTACCACTGGCGCTTGGGCACACGGAAGTAGTCGATCATTCCCATTGCGCCAAAGCGCCGCCCGGCAATGCTGCCGTGATCGAACGCGCACCACAGCGCCTCGCCGCCGCGCCACGGATAGCGCCAGAAAAATGGCTGCCTCTTGTCGCCCGGGCCATCGACCAGGTCACCCCAGCCCGGCGCGTAGTCGCCCGGCCGGTCGGTCATGGTCGAGCCGTATTCGCTCACCACATTGGGAACGCCGGGATTGATGAATAGCCGCGCGCCGTCGCCATTGTACCCGGCAATGTCGCCGAGCCTGTCGATGTCGCCGCGTTGGCAGCCGCCAATGGCCGCCGGCCGGGTCGGATCCAGTTCATGCGAATAGGCCACCAATTCCTTCAAAAAGCTCGCGACCTTGGGCAGCGTGGATTTCTCCGTGAAGAACACTTCATTGTCCATGCTCCACACGATGATGCTGGGATGGTTGCGATTGATGCGGATCATGTCGCGCAGGCTGTCCTTCACACTCTGTTCAAAGCCCCGCTGATGCTCCGGCTCGGGCGGATAGGCGCTGGCGCCCCAGGAATGCTTGAAGCCGGCCGTGCCCCAAAAACTGTTTTCTGACCAAAACAGAACGCCCAGCCGGTCACACGCATCCGCGAACGCCGGGGCGTGCGGATAGTGCGAGCCGCGAATGAAATCGAAACCTGCCTCCTTCACCATCTTCACGTCGCGAAAAAGGCCGCTGTCCGCCACGGCGTCACCCCAGCCCGCGTGATCCTGATGGGCGTTCACGCCCTTGAAATAGTAATGCTCGCCGTTCAAGAACAATCCCTGGCCCGCCGTCCACTTGAACCAGCGGGAACCAAACGTGGTTTCAAATCGATCGGCCAGTTTCTCGCCGTCGCGAACCTCGCTCACCGCCCGGTAGAGCACCGGATGGTCGGGGTGCCACAGTTTCGGTCTGGCGATGGGGTCGGTCGTTTGATTGAAGGTCACGGTAGTTCCGGCGGGAACCGATTGCCTGGAAGAAAGGCTCGCGACCACCTTTCCATCGGGATCGAGAATGGCCGTTTTCAGCACACACGCTTTGGCCGCCGTGCTGTCGTTGCGGATTTCGGTCTTCACATTCACCGTGCCGGACTCCTTTGAGACCTGCGGCGTGGTGACGAATGTGCCGTTCCAGGTGACGTGCAGCGCTGCCGTCGCAACCAGCCGCACGTCGCGGTAGATGCCGCCGCTGAAGACGTGTTCGCCCGCGCGCGGGGCGAGCTGCGAATTCCACCGGTTGTTGAGACGCACGGCCAGCAGGTTGCCGCCGGTTTTCACCGCGCCGGTGACGTCCAGGGAGAATCCCGTGTAGCCGCCCGTGTGTTCAGTGAGGCGGAGGCCGTTCACAAAGATCTCTGCGTCCTGAAATGCGCCTTCGAATTCAAGAAACAACCGTTTGCCGGCCCATTTCGCGGGCACGTCAAAATGTTTCCGATACCAGCCGTAGCCCACATAGAACTGCGGCGCCGCAAAATAGGGAATGCTGAAAGAGTGCGGCAGTCCGACGTCCTCCCACTGCTCGTCATGGTAGCCGACCGCCTGCGCTCCCGGATGATCACCCAAGAGGAACTTCCACTCGCGGTTGAAGTTGATTGTCTGGCGCGGCGGTTCGGCGGCAAACGGCGCGGTCTCAAAGAATAGGGCGACAAGGAAGAGAAGCAGCTTTTTCATGACTGACGGACCAATGTGATCAACAGCGAACTGTCAAAGGAGTAACGCCCTGTCACGCCCGCACTAGACCGTTGTAGCTCCTACCGTTGCGGCTGTCTGAGAGACGTGGCCGCGTAGTTGTTCAATCACGGCAGCCAGTTCGTAGGGCAGCGGCGAGGCAATCTCCAGCCGACCGCCGGTCAGGGGATGAGGCAAACACAGGCGCGTGGCGTGGAGAAAGAGCCGGTGGAGGCCATAGCGATCGCGGAAGAGACGATTGTGTTCGCCCTTGCCGTAGTTCACGTCGCCTATGACAGGGCAGGCGATATGCTTCAGGTGACGGCGCACCTGGTGCAATCGGCCGGTGCGCGGGCGGGCCTCGATGAGGCTGTAGCGGCCGAACACCTCCTGGCGCAGGTACTCGGTCTGGGCACTCACGCGCGGGGCGTGACGATCTTCACCGGGCGGCAAGGGATGATCGATGAGACCAGCCTCGGGCGGAATGCCGCGCACTAGCGCCAGGTAGGTCTTTTCGACCGCGTGGGTGGTGAAAGACTCGCACAGGCGGGAGGCGATCTCCGACGAGAGAGCAAAGAGCAAGACGCCGCTGGTGGCGCGGTCCAAACGGTGCACGGGAAACATGTGCATGCCCAGTTGGTCTCGCACGCGCATCATGGCCACATCGCAATCGCCCGCCCATCCCCGATGGACGGCCAGTCCAGCGGGTTTGTCCACCGCGACCAGGGCTTGGTCACGAAAGAGAATGGGCAGTGCACCTGACACGAGGCGCATCCTATCACTACACTCCAACCATGAACGTACCTTCTCGTCCTGCGGCGGCCACGATGAGGTAGACTGCCTCCGATGCAGATGCACAGGAAGTCACGACTCGGGTTTTGTCTGATTGCTGCGACGGCGATGGGCTGTGTCTATCCAGAGCTGAAGACCGGCGCGGGCGGCACTCACGCTGCTGCTGGGACTCAGGCTCCTGGTGGTAGTC
>Ga0224523_1001291_pt1 | contig 10915 bp, 8 predicted proteins | sample CFST50metaG_FD_182732 | JGI IMG/M metagenome (GOLD analysis project Ga0224523, IMG submission 182732) | Peat soil microbial communities from Stordalen Mire, Sweden - C.F.S.T50 | ecosystem: Environmental > Terrestrial > Soil > Wetlands > Peat | place: Sweden: Norrbotten County, Stordalen Mire...
GTTCTATAACCATACGGCGAATTTAAATCATAATAAAACCCATTTTTTAATTATTTAAGGAAAAGAATTAACAGAAATATGAACATTTTGGATATTCAGTAAGAAAAAAATGCAATATTCATACAGTATTAATAGGTTACACTATTTATCTTTTTTCAATAAATATTTGTTTTAACTATTCAATTAATCCGAAAATATTTATATTTACATTCTAAATCGAGTTTCATTGCCTATGAAAGAAGATTTTTTACATTACATTTGGAAGTATCGCCTTTTTGATTCAAAAACACTGACTACCGCTTCGGGCGAAACAATTGACGTCATCAAACCCGGTGAACATAATCATGACGGCGGTCCTGATTTTCAGAATGCCCGTATAAAAATCGGGAATACTACATGGGCCGGCAATATTGAGATTCATTTAAATGCTTCCGACTGGCTAAAGCACAATCATCATAAAGATAAATCTTACGACAATATCATTCTTCATGTTGTTTACAATAATGACTTCAGCGTTTTACGGCTTAATAAAGAAACCATTCCCATACTTGAACTGAAAGAACTTATTCCTCAGCAGATATTCAGAAAATACAAAAACATTATCAATAGCAAACAATGGATACCGTGCCAGGGACTTATCAGGCAGGTGGATCCATTGATCGTTGCAACCTGGATGGAAAGGCTGCTGGTGGAACGGCTGGAAAAGAAATCAGATTCGGTGGAACAGTCGCTCCATCTTTTGAAGAACAACTGGGAACAGGCTTTCTATATTCATACTGCGCGGAATTTCGGATTCAAATTAAATTCGATTCCTTTCGAAATGCTTGCAAAAGCAACACCTTTAGCAAATCTGGGCAAACATAAGAACAACCTCATCCAGGTTGAAGCCCTGCTTTTCGGACAAGCCGGATTGCTGGTTAAAAATTCGCAGGAAAAATATTCTGCTTTATTGCAACAAGAATATACCGTATTAAAGCAAAAATTCAACCTGACACCTGTCAGCGGTCATTTGTGGAAATTCCTACGCCTGCATCCTTCCGGTTTCCCAACAATACGCATCGCACAGTTCGCTTCACTGATACATAAATCGACTCACTTATTTTCAAAGGTCATTGAAGCCAGGAAATTGAATGAAATAGAAAATCTCTTCGATTCGGAATGTTCGGAATACTGGCAAACCCATTATGTATTCGGAAAAGAATCGCCTAAAAGATCGAAGAAGCTTGGAAAATCGGCAATTGATAATATTATAATAAATACCATTGTTCCTTTCCTCTTTATTTACGGCATAAAGAAAAAAGAAGACAAATACAAAGAAAGAGTCATCCGGTTTCTTGAACAACTGGAAGGGGAAAAAAATTCGGTGATCACAAAATGGAAATTGCTTGGTATCCCTGCTAGAACAGCTTCAAATACTCAAGCACTAATCGAACTAAAAAATAATTACTGCAACAATAAACAATGTTTGAATTGTGGCATCGGGAACTATCTTCTAAAAAAGGGAAAATAAATTAGCAATACGAATGTTGCCATAAAATAACTGTAAAAAACATCAAACACTGCACTCTCTATCAAACCAAGCTAAGACAGATAATAAAATAATCCTACATTTGTAAAAACAATTGTACAAAAACTGTGTCGCAAGCTGATCTGTTACTCATAACGCCACCTTTTATCCAGCTGAATACGCCTTATCCGGCAACTCCTTGCCTGAAAGGCTTTCTGCAAGAACAAGGTTTTAAAGTCGCACAACTTGACCTGAGTATTGAATGCATTCTTAAACTACTTTCAAAAGACGGATTGCAAACAATATTCGATTTTGCTAATAACAAGAAATGTTCTGCCAATGCAAGAAAGATCATGCGATCGAAAGAAAAATACATTTATTATATTGATGCAGTGATCGCTTTTTTGCAGGGCAAAGACACAACTTTTGCGTATGCTATAAACAATAGAGTTTTGCCCGAAGCCAGCAGGTTCAGCATACAGCAAGATTTAGAATGGTATTTCGGCACGGATGGAATCCAGGACAAAGCAAAATTCTTAGCAACTTTATTTATCGAAGATATCGGAGATTTTATTACTGAATGTGTTGATGATCGCTTTGGATTCAGCCGATATGCTGAACAAGTAGGATTAAATGCAATGAATTATCAAACGATCCTTGATGCACTAAAAAAGAATACGCCCATTACAAAAATCATGTGCGAACTTTTAGATGATTCCATTAAAAAACATCAACCCAAAATTATAGGTTTCACCATTCCATTTCCAGGAAACCTTTTAATGGCGCTAAAATCAGCAGAATTTATAAAAGAAAAGTATCCGCACATTCCTGTAGTTTTTGGCGGGGGGTTCGTTAACACCGAATTGCGACAACTCAACGAGTCAAAACTTTTCGAACTGGTTGACTATGTATGCCTGGACGATGGAGAACTCTGCCTTCTGAAATTATTGGATCATATTTGCAAAGGTGATGAGCATTTAGCAAGAACATTTAAATTAGTTCAAGGCGAAGTTACATATATCAATAATGCTATTGAAAAAGATATTGCACACAAAGATTGTGGAAGGCCAGATTATGAAGGCCTGCCGCTGAAAGAATATATCTCGGTCTCAGAAACCACAAATGCTATGCATAATTTATGGACGAATGGTCGCTGGAATAAAATGGTATTGGCACATGGCTGCTACTGGCACCGCTGTTCGTTTTGCGATATTTCATTAGATTATATAAAACGTTATAATAGTGCAGAGGCAAGTATTTTATGCGACAGAATTGAAGCTATCATAAAGCAAACAGGGGAACATGGATTTCACTTTGTTGATGAAGCAGCGCCTCCGGCTGTATTAAAGAAATTAGCAGAAGAAATTATCTCACGAAATCTTTGTATTACATGGTGGACCAACATTCGCTTTGAACCAGCGTTCACAAAAGAATTATGCGGATTGCTTGCAGAATCAGGATGTATAGCTGTTTCAGGAGGACTGGAAGTTGCTTCCGATCGTTTGTTAAAAAAAATGGACAAAGGCATAAGCATTGAAGAAGTTACTAATGTTACCGCTGCTTTTCAAAATTCGGGAATAATGACACATGCTTATCTGATGTATGGATTCCCCACACAAACGGCTCAGGAGACAATAGACTCGCTGGAAATTGTTCGCCAATTATTTCAGCATAAACTTTTGCAAAGCGCCTTTTGGCATCGTTTTACAATGACCGTTCATAGTCCGGTTGGTCTGAACCCTGAAATATTTGGAGTAGAACGTATTCATTATAAAGAAAATTCATTTGCGCAAAACAGCTGCGAACATATTGACAAAACAGGCTGTGATCATGAGATGTTCAGCGAGGGATTAAAAAAAGCTTTATATAATTATATTCACGATAATGGCATTGAATTTAAATTGCAAGATTGGTTTGATTTCAAAATTCCCCATACAAAGATCCCACAAAATTATATTGCCGGACTTTTAAAGAAGAGCAATAAAAAATGAAAATCATTTTTTTACTTTCACAGCAGCATCAAGCCAGTGCTTAAAAACCCTGGTAATAGTATGTGTGCAAAGGGTATCATATTTAATGTACCAGCTCAGCGATTGCAGTGTGGTTGTTTTATCATCGGAAACATGAAAAAATAAAATGGATTTTATCGCGGGATAATTTATTGGTAAACTATCCAGCGCTTCCTTAAACCATTCACTACGATCGCCGCCAACAGCCAGTGAGCCGAATTCTGTGATCATCATTGGTTTGTTAAAAGCAGAAAGCTCTTTATAATGTGTGCCGAACATTTCTTTGAATGACCACCATTTTGACCATGAAGCAACCGTTCCGAAATTAAGTATTCCCACGCCAACATAATCAACATAATCATTTCCGGGATAAAAAGCTTTAAAGTAATCATAGGCAGGATGAGGACTCCATATCCATATCACATTTGTAGCTCCTTCTCTTTCAAATAATCTATACACATGCCGCCATGCAGCAACATAATCTTTCGGAGTATTATTTTGTGGTCCCCACGGATAACGATAGGGATCATTCATTTCATGTCCAAAACGAAGAAAGATAGGTTGATTAATCTCTTTTGCATCATCGGCCCATTGTTTAATATACAAATCGTATACACCATCTGCAACATCAGCCATTCCGCCATGATCACGCTCTTCCACTTTCCGAAGGTTAGGATAATTATCGCCGTTAAAATCACAAAGCCACGGTTCCCAGGTTATCACAGGGATTGAGCCTAGCTCTATAATTGTTTTAACTTGATTTTTCGGAAATTGTTCTTCGGGTTTGCAACCCCATGCCTGATATATTTGAATGAGCGGAAAAGTTGTTTTTAAAGAATCTTCAAGAGCTGTAACGCTTTCAAACGATTCGTTTGCCTGGTTGTCGTGAGCGCCAAGTAAAATTATTTTAGGGTTTTTAAGTAACGCAGAATTTGATTTATATTGTTTCAGCCAGCTTAGTTTATCCGCACGTGTATCCTCTCGTTTTTGCACAATAAAAATATTTTCCACATCCCGGACGAACGAACCAAGTTTTGAAAATACATATTCCAGTGGCCCGTGTGATTTGTCGCCTGCAAGCGACAAAATAAAAACAATGCATATCCCTAAAAGCAATGCAGCGCTGGTGTACAATATCCGAAATGATCTTTTATTTAACGGCATAAATTTATTTATTAATTGGATTTAATCTGTGATAATAATTTTCTGTATTATGTCTTTAACATCGAATTTGACTTTAAACCCAAGCTCTTTTTTGATTTTTGAATTATCGCCAACCATTTTCCAAACCTCATTTTCCCTGTATTTTAATGCTCCGAAATCAATACGGCAATTGCTGTTCATTATCTTCTTGCAGTCAGTAGCAAAATCTTTCAGCGTTGTGCTTTTGCCATTGCAAACATTGAATGTTTCATTTATAGCCTTTTCATTTTTTGCTGCAAGCAGCATTGCCTGTATTACATCATCAATGTAAAGGAAATCGCGTTCCTGTTCGCCTTTGGTCATTTTAAAACATTCATCGTTTTTTAATGCATTTAAAAGTTGAGGAATAAAAAAATCATTCGGCATATTTCTACCGAAAAAATTAAACAAGCGCAAAATTGTAAATCTTTTATTATAGGTAGTTGAAAAAGTTTTTAATGCGGTTTCAGCAAATACTTTGCTCATAGAGTAAGGCGATGCAGGAAGTGGCAACATATTTTCTTTAAAAGGAGCTTTATTACTTCCATATATTTCACTTGTGCTTGTAAAAATAAAATTATCATATTCAATATCCTTCAATGCCAGCAATAGATTCACAGTACCGAAATAATTTACCTGCATTATTTTTTCATGATTTAAAAAATCCCGATCTCTGTTCAGCAAAGCTGCTAAATGAAAAATGATCTGCGGCTGAATTTCTTTTATGACCTCTTCAACAGCTGTTCTGTTTGTAATATTGATGCAAAACTCATTCTTCACTCCGATTTTTTTCTGGTCAATGATATACACATCTGCACCCTGCTCTTTCAATGAATTGACAAGGAATGAGCCTAAGTAACCATTACCACCGGTTACAAGAATTTTCTTATTTTTCAGATCGTCCATATTGATTCGTTTTCTTGTGCTGTATTTACATATTCACAAATATCATTTTGAGTATTGATTATATTTTGAGAATAATACCTTTTATACCAGTTAATGGTTTTTTCTATTGTATCATTGATCATCCAGACAGGTTTCCATTTAAGTAATTTGTTTGCTTTTGAACAATCAAGCATAAGCAAATTTGCCTCATGTGCATCGGAAGGTTCATGCTTGTATTCAACATTAATTGATTTCCAATAAAGTTTTGAATAGGTTACGATCTCTTCAACAGTAAGGTTGCAACCATTGACAGGACCGAAATTCCAGCTTTCAGCAAATTCTTTTTTCCCTTCAAGCAATCTCCAGCCCAAAGTAAGGTAGCCGCTTAAGGGCTCCATTACATGTTGCCATGGCCTTGTTGCTTTTGGGTTTCTAATTGATACCGATGAATTAACCGAAGCTGCTTTAATAATGTCGGGGAATAAGCGATCTTTAGCCCAGTCGCCGCCACCGATCACATTGCCCGCTCTTGCACTTGCTAAAAGAATATTATGTTTTGTGCCATATTCCGATAAATTAAAAAATGAATTTCTGTATGAACTTGTCAGCAATTCGGAACAACCCTTTGATGAACTATAAGGATCAAAGCCACCCATCGGATCATTTTCCCTGTAACCCCAAACCCATTCTTTGTTCTCATAACATTTATCACTCGTAACATTGACAATAGCTTTGACCGATTTCACTTTTCTGCAAGCTTCAAAAAGATTCAATGTTCCCATTACATTTGTTGAATAAGTTTCAATGAGATCATCGTATGAAGAGCGCACCAAAGCCTGTGCTGCTAGGTGAAATACGATATCGGGATTGACCTCATTAATAAATGACAATAAACTTTTCTGATCCCTGATATCTCCTTCTTTGCCATTTATTTTAAGATCTAAGGTTTCAATATGACTAGGATTTGAAGGCGGGGCAAGAGCATAACCATATACTTTTGCACCCATCATTTCGAGCCACAGCGACAACCAGGAACCTTTAAAACCGGTATATCCAGTAATAAGGACTTTTTTATCCTTATATATTCCGCCAAACAGATTATTAAAATTTACCATATTTTCCATGATGCCTGATTATTATTCCAAAGATCATTTAATATTTTATTATCGCGAAGCGTATCCATAGGTTTCCAGAAACCATAATGTTTGTATGCAAACAACTCTCCTTCTTTTGCAAGGTTTTCAAGAGGTTTTCTTTCCCAAATTGTTTTAGCACCTTCATTGATATAATCAAAAACTTTGGGTTCGCAAACAAAAAAACCACCGTTTATCCAGCCACCATCGCCTTTGGGCTTTTCAATAAAACTTAAAACATTGGAATCATTTTCATTTATATCCATTGAACCGAATCTGCCTTCGGGCTGAACGGCAGTCATAGTAAGTGCTTTCCCATGATTTTTATGAAACTGGACAAGTTCTTTAATATTGATATCACCAACACCATCGCCATATGTCAGCATGAATGTTTCATTTCCAACAAATTGTTGTGCCCTTAGAATTCTTCCGCCAGTCATGGTATTCAAGCCGGTATCAATTAAAGTGATCTTCCACGGCTCTGCATTATTATTGAGGATTTGCGTTTCATTCTTTGCAATGTCAATCGTAATATCACTCTGATGCAAAAAATAATTCACAAAATATTCTTTGATCGCATAGCCCTTATAGCCTAGTAATACAACAAATTCATTGAATCCATAATGTGAATAAATTTTCATGATGTGCCACAAAATAGGATATGGACCTATCGGGATCATTGGCTTTGGTTTCATTTCGGTTTCCTCGCTTAACCGCGTCCCAAAACCTCCTGCAAGAATTAATGTCTTCATGATGTTTATTTTTAATTTAACTTATCCGTTACACTTATATTTTAATATCATTTAAGTTGACTTTATCCCACGGATCCTCATCTTTCAGCCTTCTGGACGACCATGCAGCAATAAGACCGAACAGCGACATTACAAAAGCAATGAATGCAAAACCGATCATACCCCATGTCTTTTCAGCAGATGAAATCAATTCACCTTCTGAAACAAAATATCTTCGGTGTATTATTACAATTGTTACTGTGATCAAAAAAAGAAAAATGTAAACAATAAGAGGTCGTGCAAATGGGGATGTATAACCGATCATAGCTTTTTTAGGTGTCGGGATGTAAGGAATATCAACATTTACAACTGCAAGTAAAAAACCAAGGAAAAATACGGGCCAACATGCATATTTTAGGATCATCCCACGCCAATGAAATCCTTTCTCTGTCTCGGGATGACATAACCATTTTTGTGTGTAAAAATAAATCAAAACCGATATGATGATCAGGTATGCGCCATGAATAAGGAAATCAGCAAATGGCATTCGCGCAGGGAGAATGCCTGTCAGGAAGAACAGGAAAGGAAGAAAAGTAAAGAAAAAAGAAATCACTCCAACCAAATAATATGTGCCTATTGCGAGGTACGAGAATTTTTGCCAGCCAGTTAATTTCCTGAACACCTTTGGTATTTCAACAAACATAATCTCAAAAACTCCGCGCGCCCATTTAAGTTGCTGCTTACAGAATGAACCAAAATCTTCAGGAACTAAACCACGGCTTACTACAACAGGATTGTAAACCGATTTCCATCCGGCGCTGTGTATACGGATTGATGTAAGAAGATCTTCGGCAAGCCCGATAGCATGACCGCCAATACTTTCCAATGCTTTTCTTCTGAACGTACAATTTGCGCCTATTGCAACGCTACAGCCAAGCCCGTTAAGTCCCATTTGTGTCGGGCCATAAAAAGAATATGTTTGTTCTGCTGCACCTTTAGCGGTAAAAGAACGGTACTGGTTATAATAAGCTTGTGAAACCTGAACAAAACCGATATTCTCATCCTGAAAATATCCTAATGTTTTATCTAAAAAATTCGGAAAAGGAATATGGTCGGGATCAAGGATAAGAATAAAATCTTCGCTTGTTTGTTTAAGCGCATTATTGATCTTCCCTGCTTTTGCGCCTTCCAGCCCGGAAGAGTCGATCCAAACGGTTCCATTTCTTTCAGCTGTTTCTTTAAATGCCGGATCACCCGTGTTGTCCAGAAGATATGTTTTATGCGGGTAAGATACCATTTTACATGCCTGCAATGTTTTTTCAACCATTGCAAGAGGCTCACCGGCATAACTGGTTGTATAAATGGCAACACTCAATCCTTCAGGAGCTGCAATAGATTCGGGCTTTTTAATATTAAGATAATTTATCCAGCTAAGAACAACGCGGCTCATGCTGTACCAGAAAAATGTGCTCAATAAAATAAATAACCAGAAATTGCCAATGTGCTCTTCACGAAACCACCAGTCGGCAAATTTTACCAAACTGATAATTCCTGCAATAACCAAAACCAGCAATATAAATCGTTCATGATTCTTCATACCACTCGCTTCACGATATTTCCAAAGGTCTTTTTTATTATTTATTTTCATTCCAAAAACTCATCTTTATACCTATACCCAAATAATTGTTTTTGTAAAAATTTGTCTTGCTATAAATATATTCGGCTTTCAAACTGATTTTTTTTGTAAGCTTCCAAGCAGCATTAATGTTAAAATTTACCGGAGAATATTTTTCTTTAAAATAACCTTTTGCAACATAGGCATTTTCACTGGCATCTTCATTTAGATAAAGGTAAGGGCACTGTGTAACGGCTGAAAAGCCATAATTGACTTTTGTAGCAATATCAAGTGTTCTAGAAAGGTGAAGTGTTATTGAGGCAATAGCAGAATGAATAAACTGTTTATTCGGAGTAAAATAAGGACTATAAATTCCATTTATTGGTAAATGGTAATATGAACTGTCAATAATTTCAGATAATGTCTTTACTGCGGCAAAACGATTTTCTGTTGACGTGCTAAAATTAAAACCATAGCCAGCATGCAATTCAAAAATGGAAACTTTAAGCGGCGGAGTCATACACCATGCAGAAAAAGTAGATATGGAATTATCATCATTAAAATGATCAAGATCAAAAGCTGTTCTCAAATTCCACTTATTAGGATCACTCCATGTTGCCGAAACAGAATAATGATTATCCGCAACCACATCATCTAAACTGCTTAATGTATAGAAATATGGCTTTCGTTCAGCCTGCACTGAAAAAATCAAATGACGAAGAAAAGTTTTATCAAGCTGAAGATTCCCTGTAACACCAATATTATTCCCGCTTGGATATTTCAGCAAGCCAAGATCAATACTGATGTTCATGTTTTGTTTACTAAATACAGATTTATTGCCTGCCTGGAACCACAAGGCATTCACGGTATTATAATCCGTAATGAAAGTGGGTACCTGTAAACTAAAATGCATAAAAGATAATGCACTATTATAAAAGCCTCCCTCAAAGGCAGGAGTAGTTGTCTTCATCGGCTGATCATCGCTAGTGTGGGCAATACTCATTTCACTCCAAGGTGATTTTGCGGAACGTATCTCATTCAATATTTCAATAGCGCTTTTGTCATTTGGATTATAATACAATGCTTCTCCCACAAACCATTCGGCATCATTGTAATCACCCTGCCATAAAGAAATTTTTGCCAGAGCAATAAGAACAGATGAATTGGTTGGATCCCATGAATAATAAGTACGAAGCAATGGTTTTACTTTTTCCAGATCACCGCTGTTGACAAGCATCATATCGTATTCTAATAACAAATAAGCATTATGAGTATCTATCTGGATCGCTTTTTCATATTCTTTTTCCGAAGCTTTATAATGTTTCATCCATGCTGCTGTTTGCGCACAAAGCCAAGCAGCATTCAATTCGCTAGGATGATCAGCCTGGTATTTTTCAAGCAAAGAAAATGCTTCTTTAAATTTCCCTCCATTTCGTAATTGTTTTGCTGCTTCAAGTGTGTCTTTTGGAGATTGAGAAAAGGAACTCTTATTATTAATTTGTATGGAAGCAAAAATAACGATGAACAGAATTAATTTGATTATTGTAATATTTTTCCTTTTCATGATCTTTAAATTTTGAGATTTAAATTCCACTAGATAGCCTATAAATAAAGATATGACTGCTATGTGTTATTTTGATACACTATCATTTATTATTATTTTTCTATATTTATTCAACAAAAAATAAAACTGGGCTTCCAGTAAATATATTTTTTCTTTAACTTGATCTTGTTGCTTTTTCAATTTATTGTATTCGCTTCCGCTATCGGCTATTAATCTTTTAAACGATATTAATTTTTGAAAGCATCCTGCTATTTGCGGCTGTATATCGTTAAGTTGTTTGAGAATTTCG
>Ga0224523_1001292_pt1 | contig 10910 bp, 10 predicted proteins | sample CFST50metaG_FD_182732 | JGI IMG/M metagenome (GOLD analysis project Ga0224523, IMG submission 182732) | Peat soil microbial communities from Stordalen Mire, Sweden - C.F.S.T50 | ecosystem: Environmental > Terrestrial > Soil > Wetlands > Peat | place: Sweden: Norrbotten County, Stordalen Mire...
GCGCAGGGCGGCGCACCATCGCGGGAGGGCATGGGCACTCTTTGAGGGTTCCCATGTAATTCGATGGAGTCTGAAAAGGAGTCTGAAACGACAAACCGCCGCCCTGCGCGCCCGCGACGGGCCGGTGTGCTCATTCCACTCTTTTCCGTGCGCAGCAAGACGGGGTGGGGCGTGGGCGAGATTACGGATCTGGCGCGCCTGGGCGCCTGGGCGCGCGAGGCGGAGCTGGCCGTGGTGCAGTTGCTTCCGGTCAACGAGGTGCGCGGCGGAGAGACCAGCCCCTACTCGGCCAGCACCGCTTTTGCCATCGATCCCGTGTACTTGGGCCTCGACGAATGCGAGGATTTCGTGGCGGCCGGGGGCCGGGCCGCCCTGTCGCCGGCCGATCAGCGCCTGCTCGACGAGGTTGCGGCTTGCCCCACGGTGGACTGGCAGCGCGTGCGGTCGCTCAAGGCGCGGGCGTTTCGCCGCGCGTTCCAGGGGTTTCTTGAGAAAGAATGGAACCAGCGCAGTGCCCGCGCGATGGAGCTGCGGCGTTTTCGCGAGGAGCACGACTGGCTGGCCGAACATGGCCTGTATTGCGTCCTGCACGACCGCCTGGCCAAGCACTGGCAAGAATGGCCGGCCGAATTGCGCGACCGCGTGCCCGCAGCGCTCTCGCGCGTGATCGAAGAAAGCGTGGACGAGCTGCTCTACCACTGCTGGCTGCAATGGCAGCTGGATGGCCAATGGCACAAGGCGCGCTCCCAGGTGCGGGCTTTGGGCGTGGATTTCATGGGCGATCTGCCCTTTGTGGTCTCGGGCGATTCTTCAGACGTGTGGAACAACCGCCGCCTGTTCCGCCTGGACATGCGGGTGGGCGCGCCGCCTGATCCATTCTCCCCGACCGGCCAGGACTGGGGCTTGCCGCTCTACGATTGGCACGCCATGGAACGCACCGGGTTTCGCTGGATGCGTCAGCGAGCCAGACGGGCCGGCGAGATGTTTGGGCTTTTCCGGGTGGACCACGTCATCGGGATGTATCGCACCTACTACCGATCAGCCGACGGCCGCAAGTCGGGCTTCTCGCCTGCGGACGAGGACGCCCAGATCCGCCTGGGCGAGACCTTGCTTTCCATCATTGGTGGCTTTGGCCAGGTGGTGGCCGAGGATCTGGGCGCGTTGCCCGAGTTTCTGCGGCCTTCGCTGGCGCGGCTGGGGTTGCCCGGTTACCGCGTTCTGCGCTGGGAGAAGACCGAGGTATGGCGCGACGGCAGGAAAGAAACCCTGCTGCACGACCCTGCCGCCTGGCCCGTGATTTCGGTGGCCACCTCGGGCACGCACGACACCGAGATGCAGGCCGAATGGTGGGATTCCGTCTCGCCCGACGAGCGGCGCCTGTTCACCAGATTGCCGGGGCTGCACGGCATCGACCCGAACCGGAGTTTCGACGACCAGGTTCGCGACGCGCTTGTGCGTGTGCTCTATGCCGCGCCCTCGGAGCTGTGCTTGCTGCCTTTCCAAGATCTGCTCGGTACGCGCGAGCGCGTGAACGTCCCAGGCACGGTCAATGACAGCAACTGGACATACCGCATGCCCATGGACGTGGACGCGCTACGCGCGGACCACGCCACCACGGCCCGGCTGGCCCAGCTGGCGGGTGAATCGGGAAGGCTGGTCGGCTACTATTCTTCGACCAGCGCCAGCGCCACGGCCGGGGTGAGACCGGCCGTGGGGGAAGGCCCGGCCAGCGAGTAGAGATGATGGGCCGGCGCCGCAGGCCGGCCCATCGACTTGCGCACCATGCGAGACACGAGAGACGGCGGCGCAGCCATTCGGTTGAAGAGTGGCCGGCCGAACTCCTCACGGTCTTGTGCACAGGGATCCATCCGATCGATGCCCGCGTCCCCTTGCGCTGCATCGAGCTCATTGAGCCATCCTGAGACTGCCAACATGGTCTTCACTGGACGCAGGGGTAATGCAATCCAGGGACCACATGAACGCAAGCGAAATGGCGGGCGGCCGGGCTGTTTCCAGTCGCTGGGCCGACAGCGAAGACGGCTGACACCCGTCGGCCGGCCGGCGATTCGCACTGAGGCGAGGCCAGCAATCTCGCAATATCCGCAAGGGGTCGAGGCCGGGCCGCGGTCCGGGCGGTCAGGGGCAATACATCGGCCTATCTGCTAGGGTAATGAGTTCGAAACGGGGCAGGGCGGCTCTCAACATCTGAATGCAAGGAGACGCAATGAAAGAACGCGAGATACGTGAACAGATTGAGCGGGTGCTGCGCACGATGACCGTGTCCGCGACTTTGGGGGTCACCATGCTCGCCGGCTGTGGGAGTAGTGGCAGTGTGGCGGTGTACGAGGCGGTGATGCCGGACTCGCCTGTTGGATCCCAGCCGCCCGGCCAGGACGCAGCTGCGGACTTTTTCAGCGCCGTACCGCTGTACATGGCGTCGATGCCAGACGCGCAGGCGGCGGACATGGCAGCGCCCGACGCGACAATTGACGACAGCAGCGACGACGTCGTGGATCAGTCGTAGTTCACGACGGCCGCGGTCCTACTTCTTCTTCTTGCCGCTGGGAGCCGCGGGCTCGGCGTAGGGAACGAAGCGGCCGTTCTTCACGGTCAGCATTTCAAAGGCGTCGATGGCCAGGCCGTTGTGATCCTGGGCCGAGAAGTTGAAGATGCCGGCGGTGCCGACGAAGCCTTGTGTGTTCTCGATGGCCGTGCGGACTTTCTCCTTGTCCAGGCCTGCGGTCTCGATGGCCTTGACCAGGATGGTGAAGGCATCGTAGGCGTGGCCGCCAAAGGTGCTGACGTCCTCGTGGAAGCGCGCTTCGTAGTCCTTCTTGTACTTGGTGAGCAGGGTCTTCTGCTTGTTGTCGGCGGGCAGGGACTCGGCCACCAACAGCCGGCCAGCCGGGAAGATCACGCCCTCGGCGGCGGGGCCGGCGGCCTTCACGTACTGGATGTTGCCGAAGCCGTGGCTCTGGAAGATGGGGATTTCCAGCCCAATCTGCCGCGCATTCTTGATGACGATGGCCTGGGCCGGCTCGATGGACCAGTTGACAAAGGCCTGCACGCCCGCGGCCTTCAGCTTGGTCACCACGGCGGTGAGGTCAGTGGCTTCCTTGTCGTAGACCTCGTTGGCCACGATGGTGATGCCGTACTCAGGCGCGAGCTTTTCCAGTTGCTCCTTGCCCGCCTTGCCAAAGCCCGTGTTGCTGGACACCACGCCGATCTTGCTGATGCCCGCCTTCTTCATCTGATCGTAGATCTTGCGAACCGCGTGGCTGTCGTTCTGCGGGGTCTTGAACACGTACTTGCCCACTGGCTTGACGATGGCTTCGGCCGCCGCACAGGAAAGCAAGATGGTCTTGCCGTCTTCGGCCAGGGTCTTGATCTTCATGGTCTCGCCGCTGGTGGACGGGCCGATGATGGCGAAGACTTTTTCCTCGTCGATGAGCTGCTTGGCAAACGAAATAGCCTTCTCCGGGCTGGCGCTCGAGTCCTTGATGATGAGCTCCACGGGATTGCCCTTGATGCCGCCCTTCCTGTTGATCTCGTGCACCAGCATTTCCAGGGTGCGCGCCTCGGGGCCGCCCAGGTTGGCCGCCGGGCCGGTTACGCCCAGGATGGCGCCAAGCTTGATCGTCTCTTTTGCCAGCGCGGGCGTCGTCCAGCCCACGCACGTCAACAGCAGCCCTGCTAGGATCTTGCGCATTCGATGTCCCCCTGGTGGAAAGTGGCTACAAGCGGATGGTTCCGCGTTTGGGGGCTATTCTGAACGCTGGTTTTCGACGCAAGTCAACCAAGTCGTGCGGACCAAGTAGCCATCCGTCTTGAGATTGTGCGCAGCAAATCGGCGCCGGGCGGGGACGTTGGATCTATACTTGTCTGTGTTCATGGCCCCAACTCCATTTCCAGCCCGCCGCGTTTCCCGGATATTCCGAAATGGCGCGCGTCCGCCCGAGGACGACCTGGTCCCCGCGACCCCTGCCGAGCGGATGGAAATGATGTGGCGCCTGACGCTCGATGGGTGGGCCTTTCTTGGAGAGACGCTTGAACCGCGACTACAACGACATACTGTCCGCATTGTCCGCGGAAGGCGCTGAATTTCTGATCGTCGGCGCCTACGCGCTCGCCGCGCACGGTATTCCTCGCGCCACCGGCGATATCGACATTTGGGTGCGGCCCACGCCCGAGAACGCCATGCGCGTCATGCGGGCATTGAAGTGCTTTGGCGCCGCACTGCTTGACCTGACCGAAGACGATCTCGCGACCGCCGATACCGTCTTCCAGATGGGAGTGGCGCCCAGTCGCATTGATATGATGACTGGGATCAGCGGCGTGACCTTCGAGCAGGCCTGGCCTTCTCGCCTGACGGTAGCAATCGAGCCGCTTCCGGCCGCCCGAAGGATCTCGCTGACCTGGCCGCGCTCGGTGCGCCTCCGGTGTCGAGGAAGTCTTAACCGAGCCAGTCGGGCCGCAAGTCACTGCGCTGGGTGGCCGGACGACAGGTCGGATCGTCCGGCTTCGCCTTCCTCTTGTGCGATACGACCGGGGTGACGCCATTGATCGAAACCGAGAAACTGTTGTTGTTGAAGGGTAGTCCGCCCACCCGCATGTCCATGATGGCTTGACAGATTGGGCGTTGTCGGACAAGTCTGGATAGCAAGGCGATTTCTCGCAGGTTCCAAAGCATATTCGTGGAACCCGATTCGATTTTCTGAAAGGAACGGAAATGAATACAGTCCGGATCGGTCTATTGGGTTGCGGCTCGATTGGCGGTTTTCTGGCACGGCACATAATCGCCGATGGCGCAGCTGACTCTATCGAACTAGGCTACGCCTTTGATGTGGATGAGAAACGCCTGCAGGATATTCCGGTCGCCTGCCGAATTACCAAACAGGCCGACCTCTTTGCCCGACCGGCTGACCTGGTAATTGAGGCCGCCCACGCCGATCTCCTCAAGCAGGTGGCTTTGCGCATTGTCGAGCGCTCCGACCTGCTGCTGTTTTCGATCACCGCACTGGCCGACGAGGCCTTTCGGACCGAGCTGGAACAAACCGCAGTCAAGTGCGGGCGGAAAGTCTTTCTGCCCCATGGAGCCATGATCGGCATCGATGGTCTGGTGGACGCCGGGCCGACTCTCAAGTCGGTTACCGTGACCACCACCAAGAGTCCCGCCAGTTTGGGATTGCCCCCGGACAAACACACGGTAGTTTACCAAGGACCTGTTCGCCAGGCGTGCGCAAAGTTTCCCCGCAATGTAAACGTGCACGCCGCCATCGCCCTGGCGGGTCTGGGATTTGACCGCACCATTTCGCGAATCGTCGCCGATCCGGCCGTGTCGACCAACAGCCACCTGGTCGAAATCGAGGGAACCGGCTACCGATTCCGAATTGAAGTGAGTAGTGAGGCAGGCGGCAAAGTCACGGGCGCCTATACTCCGCAAAGCGCCCTTGGAACACTGAAGCGCATCTGTCGCGGCGGCGGCGGCCTGCGTTTTGCGTGAGACTGCCTTCCCAGACTGATCCAGAGGAGGCGTTTGGCCATCTGGTCGGCGTGCAGATCGGCGACGCTGCAGGCTTGGGCGGTGAGTGAACGCGCCGCCTCTCGACGCGCGCCGGTGATCGTGCCAGTGGTCTTCGACAGGACTGGTTCTACGACGCAGCGAGAACAATCTGCCTTCCCAGCGCTGTCCAGGTTAGGGGCGCAATACGCCACCTGGCATTGCCGAGCGCCGTATTGCGTACGCGAAAGTCTGGAATGTCTCCGTGCGCATGTGGCACAGGCACCCGAATTGCCCCACAAGCGGCAGTTACACCTACATCGGATCACGGAAAGCCCGACCAGCGATTCTCGATCCCGTGCAGGAGTTACACAATTGTTCTCTTTGTCACACAATTGTTGTCTTTTCGGTCTGGTAGCGTCTGCCGATCCCAGGATACAATTCGCCAGCCTTCCCGTGCTCGCTCGCGTCCCGACGACACCATTGATCGTCAGAACTGTCAACCGCCGGCCGTGAGCGATGTCCGATAGCAAACGATCCTCCTCACAAGCCGAACAAGCGCATCGCTTAGATTTGGATCAAGGTCATGAACCAGGCTCAACCGCACTTCAGTGTCAGTGAGGGCGTCGCCCCAGTAGACGGCGATTCTGCGTCCGGACTGCCAAACACGCAGGCAACGATCGGGCCGGCTTCTTCCACCGCGGCAGCGCGACCGGTCAGCCGCGAGCGCCTGATCAACAAGCTCAACTACCTCAATTTCCAGAATAGGATCGTCCTGCTCGCCTTCGAGCATGCGAAGTACGGACACGCGCTGCGTGTGCAGGCCCAGCCGCAACCGTGCCGGGAGAACCGCCTACGATGCACCTGGGTCGACCCGCGCGCCGCCCGCGCCATCTCCAAGGGCTACGTCTTTTCCGCCCTGTTAATCCCGGACGAGCAGAAGCTGCTGCAGGGCATTGGTCAGGTGACATCGATAGACGAGGAGGGGATCGTCATCGAGCTCCCCGAGGTATGCACCGAGGTCCATTCGCGAAGGGTCGTGCGCTACCCCTGCAAAGGGATTCAGGTTCAGCTCCTCAAGAGCGGCTCCCGTTTCGAGGGCACACTCGTCGATTTCAGCCCGATCTCGTTCCGCGTGCGCGTTCGCTCCTCGCCGCCACAGACTTTTGGCTGGCTGACCGCGGGCGCTCCGGTGATGGTCGTTCTGTCGAACGATCGGGAGATTCTCTTTTCGGGCGACTGCAGGATCGTCAGCAAGACCGGCGGACGGAGATCCCGGGAGTACGTGCTCGAGCCGACCCAGGACGGCATCCAGCGGTTCGAGCGCCAGCAGCACCGCAGCGTTCGCCAGGAATTCGTTCCCGCGCCGACCATCGTGTTCGACCACCCGTTCACCGGCAGGCTGGTGTCGCTCAAGGTGCTGGACCTGTCCGCGTCAGGCCTGGCGGTGGAGGAGAACGCGCGCAACGCCGTTCTCATGCCGGGCCTGATGATCCCGCGGCTCGATCTCTGCCTGGCCAGCAACTTCAGATTTTCTTGTCGAGCTCAGGTGGTCCACCGCCAGGTACTGGATCCCGAGTCCGAAAATTCCTGTCTCAAGTACGGGCTGGCCTTGCTCGACATGGATGTGGCGGACCATGTGCAACTGGTGGCGCTTCTACACCATGCCGACGACCGCCGCTCCTATGTCTGCAACCAGGTCGACATGGACGATCTGTGGAGCTTCTTCTTCGATACGGGGTTCATCTATCCGCAGAAGTACGGTTTCATCCAGAAGAACCGGGAGCAGATCAAGCAGACCTACGAGAAGCTCTATACTCATAGCCCCAGCATCGCCCGCCACTTCATCTATCAGGACCGGGGCAAGATCCTCGGCCACATGGCCATGGTGCGCTTCCACGACAGCACCTGGCTGATTCACCACCATGCGGCACGCAGTGGCAGTTCATTCAGGGCCGGCCTGAATGTGCTCGAACAAATCACTCGGTTCGTCAACGAATCGTGTCGTTTCTCCTTCATGCACATGGAGTACTTGATTTGCTTCTATCGGCCGGAGAACCGTTTTCCCCGGAGCGTATTTGGCGGTCTATGCCGCGGCATCGACGATCCGCGGATTTGCTCCGAGGTGCTCTTCGCCTATTTTCATCTGCAGTGCGACCACGATGTCAAAGGCAGACCGGGCGAGTATTGCTTGAGTCCAGCAGACGACGACGATCTGGGCGAGCTATCTAGCTTTTGCCGGCACCAATCGGGTGGGTTGATGATCGGCGCGCTCGACCTCGAACCGGGCGATTTAGAGCACAGCGACCTGAGCGAGGAGTTCGGCAAGTTGGGACTGAAACGAGAACGCCAGCTCTACGCCATCAAGGCGGACGGCCGCCTGCAGGCCGTCGCCATGGTCAATCTCGCCGATATTGGACTGAACCTTTCCGATCTGACTAATTCGATTACTCTATTTGTGCTGGATCAACACGAGATCACCAATGAGACTATCTACGATGCCTTATCCGTCTTGATGAAACGCTTTGGTCAGCAAGAGATCCCTGTCTTGATCTATCCCGAGGCTGCTGCGAAGAGCTTGGAGATACCGGTCGAGAAGCGCTACGTGATGTGGTCTCTGATGCCTCATCATTCCGATAGCTTCTACCGCTCTATGAACGCGATTCTTCGAGCGGGCAGAAGGAACGGGGGCACCTATGACAAGCGACGTCCGCCGTCTGTATAACAGTCGCATTATCGACAACTACATACGACTCATCGACAGGAAGTATCCGCAGATCCGGGTTCCGGGTCTGCTGGAGTACGCCGGTATGACCGCCCACGAGGTGGCTGACGAAGGGCACTGGTTTACTCAGGACCAGATTGACCGGTTCCACGAGAAGCTATCCTTCTTGACAAGCAACGCCTCGATTGCGCGCGAGGCCGGTCGCTATGCCGCTTCTCCGGATGCCATGGGAACCATGAAGCTCCTCATTCTCGGAGCCGTCGGGCCCGGTAGGGCCTACGAGCTGATCGGAAGAGGCGCGAGCAGATTGACCCGTTCCTCAACCCTTGCATCGCGGAGCCTGAGCTCGAACCAGGTCGAAGTCACGACCACCTTCGAAGAGAACGTGGAGGAAAAGCCCTATCAATGCGAGAATCGCATTGGCTTTCTCGAAGCAATTTCCCTTCTGTTCGCTCGTGGCACGCCGGAAGTCGAGCACCCGGAGTGCATCTTCCGAGGCGGACAAACCTGCCGGTACATCATCTCCTGGAGCGCCTCCAAGGCAGACCTGTTCAAACGAGCGCGGAACTATGCGGCCGTATTTCTGCTCCCGCTGGTTGGCTTGTCCGTCGTGCACGCTCCCCTTTGCGGCCTTACCCAGGTGTTGCCCGGAGCGCTCACGATCCTGGCGCTCCTCACCGCGCTCTACCTTTCGCTCGAGAAGAATGACATGACCGCGAGTCTGCGCAGCCTGTTCGACTCGACCCATCAGCTGATCCACCAGATCGAGGTGAACCACAACAACGCAGTTCTGACCAGCGAGATCGGCCAGTCTATCAGCAGGCGCTCTGGATCAGCGGATGTCCTTTCCAACGTGGCGAAGGCCTGCAAGAAGTGGCTCGACTACGATCGCTGTATGATCCTGCTGGCCGACAGCGGGAAGAAGCGCCTGGTCTTCGGAGCGGGATATGGCCACGACGAAAGAGCGAGCAAGCTCTTGCGCCGGACTGCCTTTCACCTGGACAAACCGGGATCGCGGGGCGTCTTCGTGATGTGTTTCAAGCAGCAGAAGTCGTTTCTGGTGAGCAACATGGAGGAGATCGAAAAGGACCTCTCTCTCAACAGTATGTCCTATGCCCAGGAGCTGGGCGCGGAGTCCTTCATCTGCTGCCCCATCGTGAGCAATGGGGAATCTATCGGCGTTCTGGTGGTAGACAACGTCAAGACCAAGCGGCCCCTGGTCGAAACCGATCGCAGCCTGCTCATCGGCGTGGCCTCCGTGGTCGGCATCAGTTTGCGCAACGAGGAGCTTCTGAAATCCAAGGACCGTCAGTTCCGCTCCATCCTGCACGGGCTGGCCGCCAGCATCGACGCGCGCGATCCATTGACCCGGGGCCACTCGGAGAAGGTCACCGAGTACGCGCAGGGAATCTGCGAGGAGCTCGGGTTTTCGCCGGAGGAGCGCGAGGTGATCTCGACAGCGGCGCTCTTGCACGACTACGGCAAGCTCGCCGTGCCGGACGCGATACTTCGCAAGCCCGGACGGCTGAACCCACGGGAGCGGGAGCTGGTGAAGATTCACGCGGAGCAGACCGAGAGGATCCTTCGCCAGATCAGCTTCGAGGGCATCTACCGGCAGGTCCCGGCCATCGCCGGCGCGCACCACGAAAAGATAGACGGCAGCGGTTACCCGCGGGGGCTCAAGGGAGACGAGATACCGCTGGGAGCGCGGATCATAGCGGTGGCCGACGTCTTCGAGGCCATCACGGCCAAGCGCCACTACCACGAGCCCATGCGCAGAGAAGAGGCTATCGCGTTTCTCAAGCGCGAGGCAGGCAATAGCTTCGAGCCCCGCCTGGTAGACGCTTTCCTGCGCTACTACGAGAAGGCCCATCCAAAGCAACTCGAACTCACGGCCCTGGTGTCGGTACCGCAGCCCGAGGAGACTCCGGCACTCAAGACGCCGACCGTGCTGGTGTCCGTGCAGCCGTCCGAGGAGACTCCGGTGCCGAAGACGCCGGTCGCGCTGCGGATGGCCTGATATGACCAGGCCGGATCATCTCCCGGCGGTAGGTTTCTTCCCCTTGCACATGATGAGGGGGGTGTAGATGAAACGCCTGGGGTGCTCGAGGTAGGCGCAGAGCTCGCTGCGAAACTCCTCGTACCCGTCTGGGTAGTCATCCGCGAAGAGCCCCGGAGCATTGCGCGCCGCCTCGGCCTTGGACAGCCAGTTGAAGCGGTCGGTTTCGGACAACTCCCCGTAGATGAGGTGATGGGCCGACATCCGCACCTCGATGTCGACGCATCCCAGGTCGTAGAGGTAGGCGTAGAGCTTTCTGCCGACAAAGGGATCGAAATCGTATTGCTTCTGCGTGGCGAGCACCATGTTCCTCATGGTCCTTTCCAGACGCTCGGACCCGCCGAAGTGCCCCAGGCAGTTGTGGTCGAGATCGAGCAGGCAGAGAGCACCGCCCGGATTCAGTAGCTGATAGGCGTTCTTGGCGATCTCGTAGGACCGCTGCCCGTAGTACTCGAGCAAGAAGCGAATCCACACAAGATCGAACCGACCCAGATCGGAGAGCGATCCACGAGCGTCTCTGAGGGTGTAGACGATGCCTCGCTCGGAGTAGTGCTCCACCGCATAATCGATTCGCGGTTGCGAGTGGTCGATTCCCACCACCTCGCCTCCTGGCTGGACCAGGCGGT
>Ga0224523_1001293_pt1 | contig 10910 bp, 6 predicted proteins | sample CFST50metaG_FD_182732 | JGI IMG/M metagenome (GOLD analysis project Ga0224523, IMG submission 182732) | Peat soil microbial communities from Stordalen Mire, Sweden - C.F.S.T50 | ecosystem: Environmental > Terrestrial > Soil > Wetlands > Peat | place: Sweden: Norrbotten County, Stordalen Mire...
GTATAAAATCTGCCTTTTAAAGTTTTTGGCATGCTGGATTGATGGATTAAGGCGCGCGTTGGGTGTAGTTTCCTTTAGGCTGTAAAGTTAAGTATTGGTTTGAATTTTCAAGTGACAGGAATGTAGTTTTTTTATTTTTTTTATGAATAGAGTAATTGTTAATAATTCAGGTTTTTTGCAACCTATTGTGAAGATTTATCTTCTGTATTCAATAAATGAAAAATGAATGTAAACAAAAAAGGCAATTCAATACATGAACTGCCTTTTTGATTATAAAGTAAAGCAATTATCTGGCAAGTACCATGCGTGATGTTGCAGAATAATTTTTGTCCCCTTTTAAGCTGATGGTGCAAAAATAAACGCCCGATCGCAAAGAATTTCCATTAAACGGCAATTCTTTTAACCCGGCTTCCTGAAATCCCTTAACAGGTGTTGCAACCAGTTGGCCCTGGATATTAAATATTTTCATTTCAACAGTACCTGCAGCCGGAAGAGTATATACTATTTTAGTAGCACCGTTAAATGGATTTGGAAAATTTCCTTTGAGGGCAAACGCAAAGGTCTCGTTATTTTGTAGTTCCAGCTTAGGCAATTCTATTTTTGCATCGTAAACAAGATCTCCCGATTTACTGATGAGTTGGCTGTTTTCTCCAAGTGAGAAGGTCGATTCATTGCCGTCAGTAGATTTACCTTTTATAATAAACAAGGTAGTATTGTTCGATAAATCAAGCGTCTTCATATTGGGATCCAACCAGTTCACGGTGATGGTCTGGCCGGAAATACTAATGTTCATCCCTGAAACAGAAGGAATAACTTCATCAACCTTAAAATTAGCCGGGCAATTTATTGTCAATCCAAATCCTGATGCCGGAACTGAAGAGGTCATCTTTACAGGCAGTTCAACGTCAGAATTAATGAGCGAATTGGTGTTGTTAAAGGCTAAATTAATGGCAGTAGCCGGTTTACTTCCAGGCAAGTAGACTGAACCCAAGTCACCTGTAGAAGTTCCGCTTGAGGGAGGCAATGGGATATCCGGACCACCATCAACAGGGGCAGCGCCTTTTGTGGCATTAACTGTAAAATGAACAGTCTGGAATTTCCAGTTACCTGCCGGGAATATAGCTGAAGAGTTGGCCCAGTTGGCAAGCATTAGTTTTAAATCATTTTTGTCAACAACATTGTTGTTGTCAACATCGGCAGCCAAAAGCTGAATATTATCAAGGGACAAAAAACCTTTCGTGTACATTAAAAGGGAAAGACAGTCCTTTATCGTATAACCTCGCGAAGGTTGATTCGAACTGGCTTTAATGGTATAATTGCCTGCAGTTACATTAGTGAAGGTATAAATACCATTTACATCAGTAGTGGTAGTAGCCACAACCTGATTTGTTTGATTGATTAAAGTTACATTTACATTGCCTAACGGAGATTGACTGTCGTTGTGATAAATGTACTTGCCGCCTACTGTAACTGTTTGAGCTTGAGCTGTATGCATGAAAATAATAGCAGCTGAAACTATTATCAGTTTAAAAAAATAATGTTTGCCCATCGCGATTCAAATTTAGTTTAAAATTAATCTTATTTAGTTATAATAGAGATTTCTTTTATTCTTAATCCGGAAAATGTAAAAAGGTAAGTCCAAATTTGTAACTTTTTTTAAAAGAATTTTCATTTTAACACTTTTCTTTATTTTTAACGTACCTTAGTCGAGAAATTTATGGAGAAAATATTTTTTTTATTTGTTTTAAATAGATGGTAATCAGTATTTAAAATTTTAAAATTAAAAATTGTTAATAAAAAGCATAAAAAGTGGAGTTACCTTTTAAAAAAAGATGGATTAAGGAGCAATGGGGATGATTCGTTATTCAGATGAAGCAATTGTTGAAGGACTGAGGCTAAGAAAGGATAATATTATAAGGTATGTGTACAGAGAATTCTATTCAATGGCACGACACTTAATCGTTAATAATTCCGGAAACGATCAGGATGCTGAAGATGTGTTTCAAGATGCATTAGTGATTGTATATAAAAGAATAATTACCGATGATCTTACTTTGAACAGTTCTTTTAAAACATTTTTTTATTCTGTTTGTCGTAATATCTGGCTGCAACGGTTAGAAAAGCTGAAAAATCAAAATCATGAGTTTGTTGATTTTGAAACAATAACTGAGCTGCATGAACCACCAAATGATGAAATTAATGAGATTGAGAATAAAAAACAAAAACTCTATCAACTGCATTTTTTGAATTTGAGTGAAGATTGTCAAAAGATATTACAACTTTTTCTGAAAAAAATATCACTGCGTGAAATTGCAAGCATAATGGGATATAAATCAGAAAATACGGCTAAAACCAGAAAATTTAATTGTAAAGAAGAATTAAAAATGCGCATACTTAATGACCCAAACTTTTTAAAACTTTATGCTGATGATTAAGAAAACTTCCCACAGTCAAAGAATTGAGCAGTATCGCTTCGGACCTATGTCTGAAAGCGAGCGAGTGAAATTTGAACAGGACTTGATTGAAAATCCTAAGCTTAACCATGAGTTTCAATTAGACATTGAGATAGAAGATTCGTTGAAACAATATGATATTATTGATTTGCGAAGGAAACTATTTAAAGCAATGAATGAGGAAAAACTCAAGGTTAAAGTCCCTGTTAGTAAATCTTATCATTCAAAATGGTATATGGTTGCTGCCAGTATTACTTTTTTGGTGTTACTCGGTGGCGCCTTTCATTTAATGAATCCTGTCAAGTATACTAATAATACACTCTTTGAAATGTATTATTCCGGAGAAAATGCGCATAGTTTAACCCGTTCTGCCGGCAACACCAATGATGAGGCAATGACAAAATATCGTGAGGGAGATTTTAATAGTGCCCTCGTACTGTTTAACGAAATTTTGGACAAGGATCCTTCAAACATTTACGTCAGGTATTATACTGGTCTTGCGAGCATTGAGACCAAACAGAATGAGAAAGCCATCACGGAGTTTAAATATATCATTGATCAAAAAAACAATTTATTCGTTGAGAATGCTCAATGGTATCTGGCTTTGACTTATTTAAGAAATAACCAGATTACAGATGCTAAAGACTTACTGGTTCAGATAAATAATTCTTCAAATCCACACAATAAAGAGGCGGCACAAATATTAAAAAGAATCACTCAATAACTAGTTTGGACACCAATAAAAATCTTTTTTCTTTACGTTGTAATTTTTTGCGTTAGTTTTCAGATTGTTTTCAACTTGAAAGGGGCTGTAGCAGATTTCTGCGACAGCTCCTTTATTTATAAGTCCGGACCACTGGCATATTTAGCTAATCCTCCTTCAGAAGTCTCTTTATATAAACTAGGCAGGTCATTACCGGTTTGTTTCATAGTGATGACTGTTTTATCAAAACTCACCCTATGCTTTCCATCAGATAAGGTAGCATAGGCACAAGAATCCATGGCACGCGCAGCAGCAAAAGCATTTCTTTCTATGCAGGGTATTTGAACCAACCCTGCCACGGGGTCGCAGGTTAATCCAAGATGATGTTCAAGTCCCATTTCAGCAGCATACTCAATCTGGGAAGGAGTACCTCCAAAAAGCTGTGTTGCTGCCCCGGCAGCCATCGCACAGGCTGTTCCAATTTCTCCCTGACAACCTACCTGTGCTCCGGATATAGATGCATTTTCTTTGACAAGATTTCCAATCAGGCCAGCAGTAGCCAAAGCACGTAAAATCTTCTGGTCAGAAACAGCATAACGGGTTTGAATATGAAATAAGACGGCGGGGATGACACCACAGGATCCGCAGGTAGGTGCAGTTACAATGACCCCACCGGCAGCATTTTCTTCAGCCACCGCTAAAGCATATGCAAAAATGATACTCCGGCTTTGCAGTGTCCCTTGCGAATTTTTTGATTTGATGAGATAGGAGGAGGCTTTTCTGGGCAGTTTAATGCTACCCGGTAGTACTCCTTCATTATCAATCCCCCTGTTGATGGATTCTTTCATTGCAATCCAAACTTCAGACAAGTGTTTCCATATTTCCGGACCTTCACATTCTTCCACGTATTCCCAGAATGTTTTGCCATTTTCTTCACACCAACTTAAAATGGCATTCATTGTATTCATTTCATATACCTGGATGATTTTCTGTTTGCTATTTTCATCCAGGATATCGCCACCGCCAATACTGAATGTTGTCCATTCGCCGCTTACTTCATTTTGCTTATTCAAAGCTTCAAATTTCATTCCATTTGGATGGAAAGGGAGGAAAGTATCTGGTTCCCAGAGTAGTTCTAATTTGCTTTCTCCAAAAACCTCCAACAATGTTTTGTCTGTTAAATGTCCTTTACCTGTAGCTGCAAGACTCCCATAGAGCGTAACCCTGAAACGGAAAGCTTCGGGGAACCTGTTCATGAAGATACCTGCTGCATTACGAGGTGCCATCGTATGACTACTCGAAGGGCCATATCCGATTTTATAGATTTTAGTAATTGTTTCCATATCCTTTATTATTGTACAAAGATAGAGAAAGAGACCAGGATTTTTATGTTAAGAAACCGCATTCGCTTTTTAAACAAGACAATCGATTCCATTTTTGGGGTTGTATTTATGTAGGGGTGTTATGTTAAAAATATTAAAAAATCAGGGAAAAGTTCATAACAAGGTATTTTTTGAACCTTTTAACGATATTATCAATAATGATTTTGAGCGGTGTATTATTTTTTTGAAATATTCAGACAAGTTCACTGTTAAGAGATTAACAATAAAGATATTTTATTTTGAATCACAAAATAGACACTTTTAACGACCCTTTAAAAGTGTAATCTTTACTCATTTTAAATTATGTTTTAGGTAGTCGAAAAGATTTAAATTTCATCAATTTATTAGAGTTTAAATAGTAATTTTGCGGAAAATATAAGTCGGGTCCCTTTTAATTTATAAAACAGGGAAGATTAACCAATTAGCATATGACAACAAAGAAAAATTTTATCACATGTGACGGTAACTATGCGGCAGCACATATCGCTTACCTGTTCAGCGAAGTAGCTGCCATTTATCCGATCACCCCTTCATCGACAATGGCTGAATACGTAGATGAATGGTCAGCAAACGGACGCAAGAATATTTTTGGTGAAACAGTGAAGGTAACTGAGATGCAGTCTGAGGCTGGTGCCGCTGGCGCATTACACGGTTCTCTTCAGGCTGGTGCATTAACCAGTACCTATACTTGTTCACAGGGATTGTTGTTGATGATCCCAAACATGTACAAAATTGCCGGAGAATTGCTCCCGGCAGTATTTCATGTTTCAGCCCGTGCCATTGCAGCACAGGCCTTATCAATTTTTGGTGACCATCAGGATATTTATTCAGTACGTCAGACAGGTTTTGCGATGCTGGCTTCGGGCAGTGTGCAGGAAATCATGGATATTGCAGCTGTTGCACATCTTGCATCCATTAAGTCGCGCGTTCCATTCCTTCATTTCTTCGATGGTTTCCGTACTTCTCATGAAATTCAGAAAGTCGAATTACCTGACACAGATGAGTTGGCAAAATTATTTGACTTTAAAGCTTTACAAGAATTCAGAGAAAGAGCATTAAATCCTGAGCACCCTGTAACCCGTGGTACGGCTCAAAATCCGGATATCTATTTCCAGAGTCGTGAGGCATCAAATTCTTATTTTGATGCTGTTCCTGATATGGTTGAAGATTATATGCAGCAACTGAGTAAAGTTTCAGGTCGTGAATATCATCCATTTACTTATTATGGAGCTCCTGAAGCAGAAAACGTCATTGTTGCAATGGGTTCAATCAATGAAACCATCAAGGAAGTAATCGATTATCTCAATGCACAGGGAGAAAAATTAGGATTGATTTCAGTTCACCTCTATCGTCCTTTCTCTCCAAAATATTTCTTTAATGTTTGTCCTAAGACCGTTAAGAGAATTACCGTTTTGGACCGTACCAAAGAACCAGGTGCAACCGGCGATCCCCTCTATCTTGACATTAAGGAGATCTTCTACGATAAAGCCAACCGCCCACTTATCATTGGAGGTCGTTATGGCCTATCATCAAAGGATACTACCCCCGCAATGATGATTACTGTGTTCGATAACATGAAAATGACCGAACCTAAGAATCATTTCACAGTAGGTATTGTTGATGATGTAACATTTACATCATTACCATTAATTCCTGAAATTGACCTTTCTACAGCAGGTACCTTCCAGGCTAAATTCTATGGTTTGGGATCTGATGGAACAGTTGGAGCCAACAAGAATTCTATCAAAATCATTGGAGATACAACTGATAAATATTGTCAAGCCTATTTTGCATATGATTCAAAGAAATCAGGTGGTATCACCGTTTCGCATCTTCGTTTTGGCGACAATCCGATCCGTTCACCATATCTGGTAAATACTCCTGACTTTGTAGCTTGTCATGTTCCTTCTTACCTTGGAAAATATGACGTTTTAAAAGGTCTGAAAAAAGGGGGTACATTCCTGTTGAATAGTTCACATACTCCTGCAGAAACCCTTGAGCGTTTGCCTGACGATATGAAAGTATATCTGGCTAAAAACGATATCAAGTTCTATATCATGAATGCAACTGTGATTGCAGAAGAGATTGGACTTGGAAATCGCACCAATACCATTATGCAGAGTGCATTCTTTAAAATTGCCAACGTAATTCCTTACGAAAAGGCCGTTGATTATATGAAGAAGGCAATCATCAAGAGCTTTGGCCGTAAGGGTGAAGAAGTTGTTACGATGAACAATTTAGCTGTTGATCGTGGTGGCGAAGTTGAAATGGTTAAAATACCTGCTGAATGGAAAACACTTGTTCCTGCTAAAGAAGTAGATACGCGTGATATTCCTGAATTCATAAAGAATATCATGGAACCTATCAATTCACAGAAGGGCGATGATCTGCCTGTAAGTGCATTCAAGGGTCGTGAAGATGGAACTTTCCCTGCTGGTACTGCAGCTTATGAAAAACGTGGTATTGCAGTAAATATTCCGGAATGGGTACCTGCTAATTGTATTCAGTGTAACCAGTGTTCATATGTATGTCCACACGCTGCTATCCGTCCTTTCCTTATCAATGAGCAAGAGGTAGCCATTTTACCTGAAGGCGTTGAAACATTGAATGCTATTCCTCAGAAACAATTTGCCGGACTACAGTTTCGTATGCAGATATCTGCACTCGATTGTTCAGGTTGCGGTAACTGTGCCGATGTTTGTCCTGCTAAAACCAAAGCTTTGGTCATGCAGCCTCTCGAAAGCCAGATGGCACAGGCAGAGAATTTTGATTTCTTTGTTAAAAATGTTACCTATAAAGATACCATTGTACCAAAAGATCAGAGTGTTAAGAACAGTCAGTTCTCTCAACCATTGTTTGAGTTCTCCGGAGCTTGTTCGGGTTGCGGTGAAACACCATATATCAAACTTATCACTCAGTTGTTTGGCGATAGAATGATGATTGCCAATGCAACGGGTTGTTCTTCCATTTACGGTGGTTCTGCTCCTGCAACACCTTATTGCAAGAATGCTGAAGGTCAGGGTCCATCATGGTCGAATTCATTATTTGAAGACAATGCAGAGTACGGTTTAGGAATGGCTACGGCTGTGAATAAAATGCGTGACACGCTTGTTAACAAGATGAAGGCAGAAATGAATGGAAGCTTGAGTGCTGAAACCAAGACTGCATTTACAGAATGGATTGACGGCATGAGCAATGCTGCTGCTTCTAAGGAAGCTGCAGGTAAAGTAATTGCTTGTCTTGAAAAAGAAAACAGTCCTGTAGCTAAAGACATTCTTAAGCTTAAACAATATCTCATCAAGAAGAGTCAATGGATGTTTGGTGGTGATGGTTGGGCTTATGATATCGGATACGGTGGATTAGACCAAGTAATTGCTTCAGGTGAAGATGTAAATATATTGGTAGTTGATACTGAAGTTTATTCTAACACCGGTGGACAGTCTTCAAAGTCTACACCTTTAGGCGCTGTAGCTAAATTTGCCGCTTCCGGAAAACGTGTACGCAAAAAGGATTTAGGCATGATGGCAATGTCATATGGCTATGTTTATGTTGCTCAGGTTTCAATGGGTGCCAGTCAGTCACAATATCTGAAGGCTATTAAAGAAGCTGAGGCTTATCCAGGACCATCACTGATTATTGCATATGCTCCATGTATTAACCATGGTCTTCGCGAAGGTATGGGTCGTACACAGGCACAAGCCAAGAATGCAGTTGAATCAGGTTACTGGCACATGTATCGTTTTAATCCAATGCTCGAGGAACAAGGTCAGAATCCGTTCCAACTTGACTCAAAAGCACCGGATTGGAGTAAGTTCCAGGATTTCCTACAAAGCGAAGTTCGTTATTCATCATTATCAAAAGCTGTACCTGCTGAAGCTGCAGAGCTCTTTAAGGCTGCTGAAATGAATGCCAAATGGCGTTATGATGGCTACAAACGTTTATCTGAACGTGATTTTTCAAAAGAATAGCATAAAATAATTTCAATTGTAAAGCCGGGGTATGACACTCCGGCTTTTTTCATGTTTATCTTTGTCAAAAAAACCATGAAAGTAAACAGCACTTTAGCATTATGCCTGTTGATTGTATTCTTTTCTGCCTGTAAGCAAAAGCAAAACAAAGAACAGGTAAAGACCCATACTTACACCAATACCCAAACGGATACATTAACGCGCAATAATTCGAATCCGAATGAGCATATGGTGATGGCGGTTATGTATCAACAAACTGCCGGAGAATACCGTGCATTATGTTATCAGGCTTATAATCTAGCACATTTTATGCTGGATCGCGATTTGGATAACAAGAAAATCAATATGCCTAGATGTGTTATCCTGGATATCGATGAAACTGTGTTAGACAACAGCCCTTATGAGGCAAAATGTATTCTTGAGAAATTGATATATCCCAATAAATGGGAAGATTGGATCTCAAAAGCAAGTGCAAAACCAGTTCCCGGAGCACTCGAATTCCTTAAATATGCGCATGCTAATGGTGTGGAGGTATATTTTGTCACCAACCGCAAAGAGGCGGAAAGGGAGTCAACCATTAACAATCTAAAAAATGCAGGTTTTGCATCTGTCGAAGATGATCATTTATTGATGCGCAACGAAACCAGCAGTAAGGAAACCCGTAGGGATAAAATCAAAGAAACACGCCATATCTCATTGTTGTTTGGTGATGACCTGGCTGATTTCACCGATGCTTTTGATGGAAAGCTTTCGGTTCAGGATAGATTTAGTGCTGTAGAAAAACTCAAGAAAGAATTTGGAACCAGATTCATCGTCTTACCTAATCCAATGTATGGTGACTGGGAAGGGTCCGTATATAGTGGAGATTATTCATTGGCCGACTCTGTAAAAAGGGTAAAACGATACAAAAGTCTGACAGGATTTTAATAAAACAAGAAAGGAAAGAAGTTCAACCGCTTTCCTTTCTTGTTTTATTGACCTTTAGTGTATTGTCATTTCGTAAGGTATCCTGGCTTGTATTTTATCCGCTTTAGCTAATTTACGCAGATAAGTAAAGTAACCATAAAATTCTCCGAATTCCTTTTGAATGCTGGCATCTTTATAGTCACCGGTTAGTTGTTCAATCAACTTAGTGAAAGGGTCCTGTAGAGCAGGTAACATCTGGATATTATATTTACTTACTTTAGCCAGTTTAGCTGCTGCGTCAATCGCATTATTCAGCCCACCATATTCATCGATCAGATTTAACCTCTTGGCATCAACACCGCTCCAGACTCTTCCCTGGCCAATACTATCAATGGCAGCAGGGGTCGTATTACGACCTTCAGCCACGTGAGTGATAAAAGTTTTATAGATGTGTTCAATATCTCTCTGCATGATGGATGTCTCTTCTTCATCCATTGAGCGGGTGATGGGGATAAAGTCTGAGTGTTTATTGGTTGAGACCTTGTCAAAGGTGATGCCTAACTTATTTTGCAGAGCCTTCTGGAAATTAGGTATGATGCCAAAAACGCCAATTGAACCGGTTATCGTGTTTGGATCTGCAAATACTTTGTTGGCAGCACATGAGATATAATAGCCTCCTGAAGCGGCAACATCACCCATCGAAACGACCACCGGCTTCTCTTTTTTTGCCAGGACCATTTCCCTCCAGATGATATCAGAGGCTAAGGCGCTTCCTCCCGGGCTGTTAACACGTAATACGATGGCTTTAATGTTTTTATCTAATCTGGCTTTACGAATGGCTTTCGAGATTTTCTCCGAACCGATGGTGGTTTCATCACCACTTCCTGAAACAATATCTCCCGAAGCAAAAATGACAGCTATTTTATCTCTGGAATAGGGTGAAGCATCTTTTTCATTTGCAAGGACATATTTGTTCAGGTTGACTGAATTGATATCGCCGTTATTTTTTATCTTGAGCTTATTTCTAAGTTCTTGCAACAACTGATCTTTATAAATCAGCTGATCAATCATTTTTTCCTTGACAGCATCTTCCGGGCTATATCCGGTAAGGTTATCCGCCAATTTATTCAATTGTATTTCACTGATACCTCTTGTCTCAGAAATCCCCTTTAACATCTGTTTCCAAAGCGCATTGATATAGGTAAGGGTCTGTTCCTTGTTAGCCTGACTCATTTTGTCCAGGATGAAAGGTTCGACCGCACTCTTGAATTTTCCGTGACGGATCACCTGAATTTGTACATCCAATTTTTCCATGAGGCCCTTCATAAACATCACCTCTCCTGCAATCCCTCTGAAGTCGAGCGTTCCTTCCGGATTCATGTACACCTTGTTTGCAACAGTAGCCAGGTAATACGCTTTTTGCGAATAGACCTCACTATATGCAAAGATGAACTTACCTGACTTCTTGAAATCCAGTAAAGCGTTTCTGATCTCTTCC
>Ga0224523_1001294_pt1 | contig 10910 bp, 6 predicted proteins | sample CFST50metaG_FD_182732 | JGI IMG/M metagenome (GOLD analysis project Ga0224523, IMG submission 182732) | Peat soil microbial communities from Stordalen Mire, Sweden - C.F.S.T50 | ecosystem: Environmental > Terrestrial > Soil > Wetlands > Peat | place: Sweden: Norrbotten County, Stordalen Mire...
GTCAATTCAGGATAGTTCCTTTCGAGGTTGCAAAGTATTTTGTGTTCAGTTTTGTTGTCCACACGGGCCGTGAAATCGTCGAGCAGCAATATCTTTGGATCAATAGCCAGCGCCCTTGCCAGCATGATCCTTTGCTTTTGACCTCCCGAAAGGTCAGTGCCGCGCTCCGAGACAATGGTGTCAAGCTTTTGAGGTAGCGACTCGATAAAGTCAGTTAACTCGGCCGTGTCTATGGCCTTTTTCAGCGCTTCATCAGTAACCTTTTCGTTGAAGGCAATATTCTCGCGCAGGCTCATGTTAAAAACAACACTGTCCTGAAACACAAAGCCTATCTGGCTATGGAAAAGTTCCCTGGTGTATTTTTCAATGTTGATTCCATCAAACAAAATATTACCTGAATCGGCTGTGATCAGGTTTGTGAGCAGATACAGCAACTGGCTTTTCCCTGCAGCCGTTGGGCCTATGATGGCTGTGCGGCTTCCTGCTTTCACATTGAATGAAACATTTTTTAGTACAGGCTTTTCACCATAAAACAGGGAAATATTCTCTACTGTAATATCGCCTTTGATGTTGCTGCTGATGGTTCCGGTATCGAGAGTTTCAGGGGCTTCCATTACTTCATGAACACGCTGGTACGATGCTGAAGCCGCAGCGATGATATTGCTCATGAAGCCTATCATGAGTATGGGAAATATCAGCATTATCAGGTAACTGTTGAAGGCTGCAAAATCGCCGAGCGACAAGCTGCCACTAACCACGTAGTGCCCGCCCAGCGCGAGTATGGTAACAACAGCCAGGTTCGAAACAAACATGATGGTGGGGATCAGCGAAGCAAACAGGCGCAGGATGGAAAATCCGATGTTGCGCGACTCGGTATTTTTTTCGAAAAACTTCATGCTTTCGGGTTGCTGTGAATTGAGCACCCTGATCAATGCCGAACCAATGATACTTTCGTTGATGACCTTGTTGAGGGCGTCGATGTTTGCCCTTGCACGTTTGAACAATACACGCACTTTGCGGAATATTATTGAAAAGGCTGTGGCAATAATGGGAACCACCGCAATAACAGCCAACGCCAGCTTCCAGTTGATGGTGATAAGCAGCACACAGGTTCCGATGATCACAAACACCGAAGAAACAATGATCACAAAAGCCTGCGACACGAAGCTTTTTATGGAGTCGATATCGGAAGTAAGGTTGGTGAGTAGCTTTGATGGATTCGACTTTTGAATGTAGGCATAACTTTGTCTTGATATTTTTTCCGAAAGGCGCTGGCGGAAATCCCTTGCCACACGCTCGGAAACAAATGTCTGAACCAGGTATTGACCATAAGAGAAAATGAAAATAGCGAGGGCTGCGACCATGAATTCAACGATCACTGTTTCTGTGTTGAATTGCTTTGCCGTGAAAGCGTCAATGGAGCGTCCAATGATTTTAGGGATCAAAAGGTTGATGCTGCTGCTGAGCAACGACATGATGATAAGCCCACCCACCATGAAAGAGTAAGGCTTAAGAACACTGAATATATTGGGTTTGCCGGGCCCGCCTTTTGCTGACCGCTTACCGGGATTATGCTTTGCGGCGCCTTTACTATTTTGCATGGAGTTATTCAAATTGGCAATTCATCGTTCTGGAAACGACGCAAAAGTACAACATTCGGGAAGGAAGGGAAAATGAAATAACAAATTTTTAAAAAACAAAAAACAAATAAATCTCAAATCATTAATCAAATCCTCAAAACGTTTTGATTATTATAAAATTGGAACTTATCTGTTTTTTGTCCGACAGATGCCAAATACTAATTGGAATTTTCTGGTTTATGCCGGGTCCTCCTTTTTCTCAGTAGTGCAGCATCTGTCCTTCCATTCGGCTTTCATTTTTTCTCTTTCTTCTGCGCTCATGTGCATCCATTTGTGACGCATTTCAGGGCCATGAAGATGTGACCTGCAATGTCCATGTGCGCCATGCATTCCGCCGAAAAGTATTTTAGCCAGCACCAGTATTCCCAATGCCTGCCAGAAAGTAATTGTTGTAACACCTATCACCCCCGGAAGTATGCAGTTCCATAAGTGCATTACTATAAAGCCGAACAAAGTTATTCCGGCTGCAATTGCTATAGGGATAAAAATGGCTCTTTTGATCCAGAAACTCTTTCCCCTGTTTTCTCCACAACATCTCATTTTTTCTAAGTTTTTAAATTGTTTTTAATAAAAGTTATACCTGTCCTGAAGCTTATCGCGCAGCTGCGCAACTGCGTAACGCTTCCGCGATATGATCGTTTTAATGCTTTCACCTGTTTTGTCGGCTATCTGCTGCAGTGTCATATCTTCCAGCTCGTTCCACACAAACACCTCGCGCTGTTTTACGGGCAATTCTTCAAGAGCTTTGAACAGGGATTCCATGAATAGCGCCCTGTCGAATTCTGCTTCCTTGTTGCTGCTGTCGGCAAACAATGTTTCGGGATATATCATTTCACCTTCTTCATCTTCGTAAACCATTTCATCAAGCGACAGTTCCGTTTGCTTTCGGCTTTTATCCACGATCTTATTACGACTGACACGGAAAAGCCATGCGCTCATTTGTTCTATTGGTTCGGTGTTGATGATGGAGCTTAGCTGATACCACACATCCTGCAGTATATCTTCGGCGTCTTCCTCGTTCTTTACACGACTGCGTATAAAACTGAACAAGCGCTTACCATACTCCTGCACGGCATGTTTGATACTTTGCTGTTGCTGCGCCATCGGTAGTGCAATTAATTCGTCCATATACACAGGTAGACGAATGAGTTTGTAAATTACTTTAAATTAAGAGAAAAAAATCAGAAAAGGCTGACTGGCAGTAAATATAATTGGAATGAAATGTGAGAGGCGCAGCATGCTACGCCTCTCACATTATCAAAATCTGAAGAATTAATTCAACGATTTCCTTTTCTTTATTGTCTGAGCAATGTAACAGTTCCATTTCTGGAAGTCTTGTCCTGCAGGGTCAACACATAGTAGTACACTCCGTCGGGTTGATCGCCGCCATCCCAGTTGTTCTTGTAATCGCTGCTTTCATATACTTCATTACCCCAGCGATTAAATATTATGAGTTTCGATTTTGGGAAACTCTCCAGGCCTTTGATCTCAAACACATCATTATGACCATCGTTATTAGGAGTAATAACATTATAAATTTCAATTGTGCAATCATTTATAATTACAGTATCAACAGTAACATTAGATGTGCACCCATTTTCGCTAACGGTAAGGTTTACATTATAATCTCCGATTCCTGGCCAGCTAACCACATAAGGGCCCTGTCCTGTTCCTGAAACAATAGTTCCACCTGCAAAGTTCCAATTGTAAATGGCATTTGCAGAGGCATTACCTGCGTAAGTTACATTGTTATCCTCCCCATTGCAAAATGGAGGTGCCACTATGAATCCGGAAGTAGGCGCCAGGTTGATCACAAGTGTTTGCTTGATGGTATCTATGCAACCATTGGCAGTGCTTTCTATTAACTGCACAATGTAAGTTCCCGGTGAAGTGAATACATGAATTGGATTCTGCAAATTGGAGATGGCTGTGCTATCGCCAAAGTTCCAATGCCATGAGGTAGGGCTGCCCTGCGAAGAATCGGTAAAGTTCACTGATATTCCTGAACAAAGATTGGAATGGTTAAAGTCGGCGGTTGGCCCGGGCAAAACATTCACCATTGTGGAATCCTTTGTCGGGCAACCATACTGGGTTACTGTTAATAAAACTTCATGCGAACCGGGTGTGTTCCATATAACCGAATGTGGTCCGGGGTTATTGCCTCCCGGCACTGCCACACCACCGTGAAAGTTCCATGTAAAAGCCAGAGGAGGTCCGGTTGTACCTGTATAATCTATGATTGATGGTGAGCCTGTGCAAACAGGACTTGTAACCGAGAAGGTTGCTTCGGGATGAGGCGTCACAATCACATTCCTTGAGCCTACAGCCTGTCCGCATTTGTTAAGAGCCAGCATATTAAGGGTGTAGATGCCGGCAGTATCAAACACGATGTATAATTCATTGTTGGTAGTGTCAATAAACTGCCCTCCTGTTGAAGTCCATTCGTAATAAACATTGGGATGGAAGGTAACATGATAATATATTGTATCACCCAGACAAACCTGGCTGGGGCCAATAATTCCTGCGGTCGGCGGTCCCAGCACATACAATGAAGTAGTGTTGGGAGTAAGTGGTCCTACACAGCCGAAGTTGGTTTCCTGCACCGTAAGATTATATGTTCCTGCACCATTGAACAGAATTCCCAACGAAGGCTGGGTGGAAAATACTGTTCCATTCAGGTTCCAAACGTAACTTGAGTTCATTGGAGGGCCTGCATTGTAAGGAATGGGATAAAAGTATACTGCATCACCCACGCATAAAATGGAATCGGGCGGCGACTGATATATCCACAGGTTGTCAGAAGGTGCACCTATGATAAGCCTTATAATGGTTCCATGAATATCATAGGGATGGTTTGAATTGGTGGCAATGACACGAATGTAGTATAATCCAGGCGCCAACCCAAGATAGCTCAGTGAATCAGCACAAGGGACGTGAATATGAACAGTGGTGTCGTTGCTTGCATCAATATTGCCTATGATGCCTGTGTTTATCAAACCAAATGACTGTGAATTGTGAATCTCGATTTCGAAATGATTTGTGGCCGAATTGTATATTGCAGCATTGGAAGAAGAGTCAGTGTAATGAATATTCACATAGCAGGTGGTATTGAATCCTGCCGGGCCAGTGGCACAATCATGCAGACAAGCGTGAATATCCTGCTTATGATTGGATTCAATATCGCAATGTTTGATGCAGAATGGCCCCCAAACCATACCTGTTGTTGCGGGATTGGTTGAAACAACCCTTATGTAGTAACCGCAACCGTCAATTATTGGATGATTGGTTTCATTGACAAGTCCTGAAACGCTTCCAGGTGAAGAACCTTGTGTAGGGTCGTAGGTCTGGCTGTCGGGCGAGGATCCAAGTATATTCGGATTTGAAGGGAAATTACCGTTCTGATCAGAAAGTTGCGCAATATAATTGTTGCCATTTTGGAAAATCCCAGTGGAATAGAATGGCACATCAATAACGCTGCCCACGCAAAGTGAGTCGCTGTCCATGGTCACTACTGGCTGCAATGTTGAAATGGTGTTGGGGCACGACTGCACCTCAAGGCAAATACTTGTGTTAGTATAAAAGAACAGCGCATAGTCCGTATAATAATAATTGATCCGTATCTTATAGCAGCTTCCCGCGGGAGTATTGCTGGGGATAGTGGGCCAGAGCACACCATTCATCCATTGATTGCTTGACTGGTAGATGCCAAGACTCACAGGGTTAGCAAAGGATCCGGTAGCGTCGGATAACTGAACTTCGAAAAAGCCTGCTCCACACAGAGGCACCGTCAGATGATAATAGATCATCAGTCCATAGCTCTGGCAAATGGGGTTAGGCGAAATAGAGTCAACAATAACATTGAAGTTGGTTACAAAATTGTCAAAAGTTCCTTCAACATAGATATCATCAACTCCAAATGACATTTTTCCCGGAGGATTTCCCGCATCATTCACCCACCTAAAGCCAAAGCGCAGGCTTGTATGGTTATCAAAAGCAGCATTCTGAACGATCTGATATTGCCATAATGATTGATTGCTGTAAGTATTTCCGGTAGAAACCCAGGGGCCATTATCTGCACTATAAAACAATTCCGCATAAGCAGTAGGTGAACCTTCGGCAATATAGAAAAAAGTAAACTTCACTTGTGTCATACCCAGGGTGCAAAAACCGCTGGTGAACTGCACAAAATTGTCAGAAGCGGCAGTGGGGTCGTAGTTGCAGTTGGAAACACCGTAACCCACTGAATTCTGATCATAAATATGAAGATAATTACCATAGGGCGCAAAGGAAATTGTTCCCCCCGTTGTTTGGCTTTCATCAGGAGTGTTTGGATATAGCCCTGTTCCTGAATATGAGTTGTTGATGACCCACTTGTTGCTCCCTGTATTCAAACCAGGGCCACTTTGGTTCAACATCACTCCCAGAGCACCTCCTTCAAAATTCTCAGAATAGATCAATATATTCGTCTGAGCCTTGATCTGCGCCAAACCAAAAACTATCAGTGAAATAAAGAGTACTATTTTTTTCTTCATAAATTTATAATTAAAATTTAATTTCAATTGACTAGTGACTACGGATTAAGAGCCGAATAGCTAAAATCCTGTCATCTTATAAGTGTAACATCACCATAACCTATTTTTTCCTTCATATCCTTTAATTTGTAAATCATATACCAAACATATACATCCTGTTTTGCACGTACACCTCGGTACGTCCCGTCCCACCCCAGATTTTTCAGATCACTACCGCCAAATACCAGATCGCCCCACCGGTCAAAGATATAAAGATAAAAATACTCAAAGCTTGTGCTGGATGGCTGAAAAATATCATTTAATCCATTTCCGTCTGGTGTGAAAGCATTGGGGATAGCATAAAAATGAAGATCAATAACGTGCACATCCAAAGATGTTGAGTCAATACATCCGTCGGGGCTTGTGGCTATCAGCCACACTGTGTAAATACCTTCCGCAGTATAAGTATGGGTAGGAGAAACAAGCGAAGAATTATTATCGGAACCTGAAATAGTATCACCGAAATTCCATAACCAGCTTATTGTATTTGAAGAGCTGTCGATGAAACTTATGTCAGGTTGCTGATCCAGAAAAGTCGTTTGGGGGTTGGCTGTAAATGATGGAACAGGAGGTGGAAAGATGGTTACAGGTAAAGTTGTTGTAGCAGATGAACAACCATTCTCGGTAACGATCAAAGAAACATTAAATACCCCTGCTTGTGTCCAGTTAACTGTATAGGGGCCTTGTCCTGTGCCGGCAAGGATATTGCCACCGCCAAAGTTCCACTGATAGTTTGCCGAAGCCGATCCGTTACCTGTGTAATTGACCGTTGTTGCCACTCCATAGCACAAAGGCGAAAGAACAGTGAAGGGAGATGTAGGAATGGGTGAAACAGTGATGATAGTAAAAGTTGAATCAGGAGTGCAGCCTGGGTCAGAAACAACAACCCACAAAGTGTCAACTCCCGGGTTTGCCCAGTTCACCTGGTATGGCCCCTGACCGCTGCCCGAAACAATATTACCTCCGCTGAAATCCCAGTTATAGGTTGCTGTGGGGATCAAAGTGCTTGTATCCTGAATAGTGGAATTAACCCCAATGCAAACCTGGCTTGTAGCTGTAATACCCGGTAAAGGGTTGCAGCATTTTACATTTACTACCCACACGATGGAATCCAGCCCACAACTGCCGTTTCGCTGATAATAATATGTCAGTGTAAACGTTCCGGGGTTGTTATATGTATGCGATACTGTTTGCCCGTGGATCACAGCCGAGCCATCACCAAAGCCCCATGAATAATCCGTGATATAAGGGTTTGCCAGGGCGGAAAACGCCAGCGTGGTTCCTTTGCAGATTGTATCCGTAAAATTTGAATACACCAGTGTATCAGTTGGTGTAATGATATCATAGGTATAGTCAAGGTTTTTCACCGTTGCTCCTGCAATGTAACCGTAGGTTTCATACCAGCCATATCCATAAACATTAGCGATCAGGCCACTGTCTGAAACCAATATATGATTGCCCTGATTTATCGACATTTGTGCATAAGAATACGTAGTATTGGCGGGTACAGGTGTGAATGACGAGGCTATATTGACCCCATCAAGATTTATCAAATTGGTATAGGCTGTTTTCGCAACAATATTCACATAATAATTTGAGATGATAGGCGTAACAAAGGAATTAAAAACAATGCGGTTGATGGTCTGTTCCAGCGGATTGATCATGATCATGAACGGATCGGAATCAACATTACCGTCGGTATTGGCGCTTTTACTGAACTGACAGACAGAGATCGGTTTATTTGAATCAATGTAGTTGGGTGTGCCCACATCCATTTCGTAGAAGCTTCCTGCATTAAGTCCTTGTGGAGCTCCGCCATTTACAGTAAATATTGTTCCATTTTGCGAAGCCACTATCCTGAAGACGTCGCTGGCCCTGTCTTTCAGCGGAACTGTAATATATTTTTTACCCCAGGTATTAATCGGCATCATCTGTTCGCATATGTGGTTGCAGCAACAGGAATCACCCGGCACAAAAGCGCATTTGTTGCCTGCAAAAACGGCAAAGGTTTTACAGTTATCGGTTGCCGTTGTGTCAATCTCTATCAATGAACCGGTAAGGCTGTTTGTTGAAGAAAAATACGCCCTCACCTGGTAAGCTTCGCCCTGGCTAAGTGTGATGGTGAAAGGTACGTTTGCACCATGTCCGCCCTCCGTATTGCATTTGGGCGTTATTTTTATCATCGTATTGTTGTATGCAGCAACAACCACAAATTCCGATACGGAAACCTCCGTCCACATCAGCTGTGCATTGGAAGGCTTATAAGTTGTCACCCTGTATTTCTTTCCCAGCGAAACCGTGGGAATGATGATATTGGCATCAGAAGTATATTGCACATAATTCAGCTCGTAAACAGAAACAGGATTATCGGAAGTTACATGTATCCCTTTGTTTTCAATAGTTTCAGTAGCAGTACACATGGCAAGAGCAGTTGGAACAATGATCAGGGCTGTTGAATTAGGAGCAACGGTATAATTTTGCGACCAACCTCCCAAAGGTACCGATACAGTGCCGCTTGCCGGTAGATTATCGGTGGTAATATAGATCGACATTTTATCAGAACCGGTAGTATCATCACCAAGATAATTCTCCATGAACCCCAGCCAGAAATCAGTGCCTTTGGTAGTAAAGCCCTGCCCTGCCACATGATTGCAGCTGAACAATACTGCTAAAAAAAACAGTAAGCGAATATATCTATTTTTCAGGCCTGGAAACATCATATTTCACTGTAAATTAATTCCGCCGGAATGACAAGGTTTCAATAATGTTTATATGCAATGTAGACGAAAATTTATTAAAAAGGTGGTTATACGTAATGCTATTTATTTTTGATTCATAAAATAGCTACACCTATCCTATTTGTTTTTATTTCCACCAGAAACTAAGCTTAAAACATAAAACCATCATTCATTTTTATTGTAATGTCAAATGATTTTTATTGCCAACAATTAAGCCCACAGCACAACAAAACCGGCATACACAGAAGTATCAGCCATGTCTGTTAACTGTAGCCTAAACATTAAAATTAAAAGCAAACAAATTTAGGTTATTTTTGTTCACTATACAAGTACTTTGACAAATTAACAAAAATCCAGGTTCTGTGCAACGAAAAATGTCTTTAAAAATATGTTTTTCTTATCATTAATGCTCCTTCCCTCACTTTTTCTTTATAGTGCCTGTCAATATCTTCTGGTCGCCCACCAGTTCTAAACCGGCTATTGATGTACTATCACAAAAAATCAAATTTCCTTTTTTATCAGTTACACTTAGAATCAGGCTGGCATCAACACTTTCAGGAATACGCCGATCCATAGCCCCTTTTACAGGAGCTTTTAAAAGTCCTGCATTTTTGCGGCTTGCAACTATATTATAAATGTGCTTTCTGTCATTTATGATAATTTTTGTAGTATCATTGCCGGACTTTTCAATTGTAAGTTTTGCATGGGTGTAAGTAGCAAAACGATACACCACGCTGTCGTGTAAAAAGAATCCGAGAAAGCCGGTGAAAGATTTTCCAATCCAGGGAATATTGGCAATGGAAAGCATAAAAGAGCTATTTTCTTTGCGAAAGCTATTCGATTGCATCCATATCCAGGCTGAAGGCATGGAACTTCCCCAGTCCTTTTCAACATAGCCGACACCGTTTTTGAAATGATATTCGCTGCCATCTTTAACAATAGTGCCTGACAATTGGCAGGTAAGATTCACAACTCCATGATAACATTCCATAAACGGAACAAATTTATACCAGCCCATGATTCCAGGGTTCAGTATCTTCCGTGAACAGAGTTTTACTTGCTTTGTCATCTGAATATCACCCACAACAGTTGAACTGTCAGTATGTATATTAAGGATGATCTTATCGGCCGAGAAGTAGTTTTGTCCTATGGTTATCGCAAATTCTTTTTTTGAAAAGGCGAATTGTTCAATTGGATAGGAATAATAACTTGTTTTGGCGGTTTTACCATCTATTATCTGGATAAAGGCATGTTGCTCCCTGCCATCATGCGAAAGTGAAATCCCCGGAATAACACTGAGAATGGAAGAGTCGCCGGCCGAAACCATCTTAAAATACCATCCTTCAAAATAGTTTTTTGTTTTCCGGTTGCCCTGGAACATTTCAGGGTGAGCCATCTTTTTCAAGCCATAGCCCGGTAACCACTTATGTTTTGAAAAGTTGATCCCGCTTTGTTTATCCTGCGCCTTTATGGAGTCTGACATTATGAATAGAAATAGAAATAGAATAAAAATGCACTTGCGTCCATGCCACATTCAACAAAGATAGTCTATTGTGGATGCAATAGCAAGCAAGACGGCAAATAAGAGGATAATGTAAATGTGAAATATTGTTAAGTAAGGAAAAAAATCTAAAATCAACCATAGATGATTTTAGATTTAATGTTTTGAAGGAAGAAGGATTATTAAAAAAGAATTTTCCAACCACCCCGAAAGTAATAGGTAATACTTATCGCAATTTGTAGAAACCAATGACTACTGACCAATGACTATTGACTAATGACTATTGACCAATGACTACTGACTTATTTCCCAAAACCAAGTTTCACCACACCCAAAATTATGGAGCCCTGTTACCCTCAACAGTTCCGGCAGGCGGAGGAGGGGGCCAGCAACCTTTGTATTTAAAGGTCAGCTTGGAATAGTAATCTGAACTGTAGAAGGCCACTTTGTCGATAATGGT
>Ga0224523_1001295_pt1 | contig 10905 bp, 7 predicted proteins | sample CFST50metaG_FD_182732 | JGI IMG/M metagenome (GOLD analysis project Ga0224523, IMG submission 182732) | Peat soil microbial communities from Stordalen Mire, Sweden - C.F.S.T50 | ecosystem: Environmental > Terrestrial > Soil > Wetlands > Peat | place: Sweden: Norrbotten County, Stordalen Mire...
GTGTGGTGAGCGAGACCGTGGATGAGCTGAAACTCGACCGCGTACAGCTGCACGGCGACGAGATCCCGGCGACCTGGAACTGGCTGCGGTCGGAACAGATCATCCGCGCCATCCGGGTTCGTGACGAGGCGTCGCTCAAGGAGGCGTTGGGATGGGAAGCGAGTCTCTTCCTCTACGACGCCTATGCCGAGGGGTATGGCGGCAGCGGCAAACGAGCGCCGTGGGCGGTCGTTGCCGAGGGCGCGCGGCGGCCGTTCCTGATCGCGGGCGGCCTGAATCCCAGCAACGTGGCTGAAGCGATCCGGGCCACTCGGCCGGACGGTGTAGATGTGTCGTCCGGGGTCGAGTCGGCCACTGGTATCAAGGACACACGCAAGCTGCGCGCCTTCATCAAGAATGCCCGTGCCGCCGCGCCGAAGCGGAAGTGAAGTTAGCTGTTTCACCACAGAGATCGCAGAGGGCACAGAGCCGGACCGGAAAGAAGAAAGGGTTGGATCTGTGCGGTCCGAACCCTTCTTCTCCGGACTCTGTGTTCTCTGTGCTCTCTGTGGTGGAAGAAAACTAGCTATCCCGTCAGCCGATTCGCCGGGCCCAGTCCCTCGCGCAGAACCGTCACCCAGTCGTCCACCAGGCTGACCACCGTCGAGGGCGGGCCGCTCAGAGTTCCGCCGTCAAGGATGAGATCGAGCTGGGCGCCATATTCCTGCCGGATTTCGGCGGCCGTGGTCAGGACATGGCCATCGCGTGACTTGGCGGTGGCCGTCAGGATGGGCCGGCCCAGCCGCCAAGTCAGCTTCTCACACAAAGCGCTCTGGGGGATGCGGACCCCGATGGTGCGCCGGTCGCCCTGCACGAAGGGCGAGGGGACACTGGGGTGGGCCAGCAGTTCGGCACAATAGGGCCCGGGAAAGATGCGGTTGACCAGCCGATAGCCTGCCTCGCTCACCCGGGTGAAACGGGGAAGCTCGCCCACATCGGGCAGCAAGAAGGTCAGGGGCCGCTTGCTCAGATCGAGCCCGCGCATGAGCTGAATCCGCTCGATGGCCTGTTTCTGGCCAAAACCACACCCGAGGCCGTACAGGGTGTCGGTGGGGAAAGCGATCACGCCTCCTGCCGCAAGGACGCTCACCGCCTGCTGCACGACGGCCTCGGTAGGCTCAAGCAGGGACACTTCCACGATGGGGGCTCGGGGCGAAGTCATCGTACCGGTATAGTGGCAGGGGAAGGGCGCACAAGCAAAAGCTTGCTTGGCCAGGCGCGAGCCGGATCGGTAGACTCGGCCCGCAATGCTCGCGCCCCTCTATGCTGCCTTGCTTGTCTTTGCGATGGGTGCTAGCCCGCGCGAGATCTCGCCTGAGCCCCAGCCGGCCCATCGCGTTTCGCTTCGCATGGTTGGCCCCCTAGCCCTGGTCCAGGTGGAACGCGAGGTGTTCATTGGAGGTGAGAAGGTCCCGGCCCACGACACGGTGGTCGACCTCGACCTGCCCGAGGGTGCGTCTTTGCTCGACTGGGGAGCGCAGGGCACGGGCCAGGCAATCAGAATGGCGGCCACGGCCGAGGCCACCGCCCGCGCCGACTACGCGCGCGTGCTATCGTCGCAGCACCTCGCGCCTGCTTCGGCGTCGCCCGATGACGCTGTCCGGATCCGGGTGCATCTTGCTCCGCTGGCTGCGGCTGGGCGCGTGCTCCTGCGCTATCGCTACACGGCACCCATGGCCTGTGCCGACGGTCGTTTTGTGCTGCGCCTGCCACCCAGCCTGGAAGAGAACCCGTCCCCAGCCCAGGTGACGGTCAGATTCGACGATCTGCCAGCGGAAGCGAGTCTGTCCCAGGCGAGCGTCGCCGGTGTGCGGGTTCGCATCCGGCCCAACGGGCGCGCTCCGGTGGTCCATGCGACGGCGCCCTTACGGGCCGCCTGGGAGGTGAGCTACGCCTTGCGCGAGCAGGCCGGGGCGTGGCCGGGCCAGATGACTGCGGCGCGAGCCGGCCGGCGCGCGACGGGCAGTTCGCGGGCAGCCGACGTGATGGCGGTAGGTTTGTGCCGGTCGCAAGGCCCGCCCGTCGAGCCACCGCCGGGTGAGGTGATGTTGCTCATCGATCGCTCGCGCAGCGTCGGCAGCGGCGGCATGTCCAGCCAGCGTGTCCTGGTGCGAGCCCTACTTGAGGCATTACCACCCGCACAGCGATTCAACGCCATCCTGTTTGCACGCACGACGACGCAGGTCTTTCCCCTCCCGCGCACCGCCACGCGCGAGGCGCTGGACGCCCTCGATGCGGCCGTCGATCCCAATCAACTTGAGAACGGAACCGACTTGGTGGCGGCGCTCGGCCGCGCCGCCGACTGGGTGAAGCACGGTGGGGCGCTCTCGGGTGGTGAGTCACGTCTCTTGGTCATCGTCAGCGACGGGGCTTTGCCCGAATCGCAGACCGCCGAGAGACTCGCGGGCGCGCTGGCGTCCGTGGGTCCTGGCCATCGCCTTCGGGTGCTGGTCTTGCTCATGCGCCCGGCAGCCGATGAGCCGGTCCCGGCTGAGGCGGTCGAGCGATTGGACAAGCTGGTGGGACGCTTCGGTGGCGTTGTGCGCGTCCTGGCTGCCGAAAACCTGCGTAGCGAGGTGCCACTCTCACGGGCCGCGCTGGCACAGGGTGGAGACTTGTTCAATGTCCGCATGCAGGGGCAACGGGACTTGGTCGCTGGCGTGGCTCCCCGGACCGGCTTGGTGAAGACGTGTACGTTGCCGTTGGGGCAGGGTTCCCGTGTCCTGGTGACAGGCGAGTATGCGGGCGCGACGGTCCGGGGTCGCGCCTCCGCCGCGCGCGTCGCAATCGAGTGGCTGCAGCCCCTGGTCGACGCCCAGGCGCCGAAAGCCTGGGCAGGCTCGCTTCCCGGAGTCGCCGTCTATGTGGAGGCGGTCGCGTCCAGTCCCAAGTCGCCGGTCGACGGCGTGGCGCGGGGCCAGATGGACCCGCTGGTCCTACGCAACGCTCTGGCGCTGGCCTACCTGCCGCGGGCGCGGGCCTGCTACCTCCTGCGGCGGGTGGCCAATGGAGTCGACCTGGCCTTGCGCGGTCGGCTTCGGCTGGAGCTTCATCTGGAACGGGGCGAGTTGGAAGACGCCATCATCCGACGGTCCAGCCTGGATCGACCCGAGATCGAGCGCTGTGTGCGTGAAGCCGCTTTCGAGGTGGAGTATCCGCGTCCCATGTTTCGTGATGCGCCGACGGTGGCGGCGGTGAACCTGGTGTTTCGGCCTCGCACGCCCGAGGAGAATCCGCCCGACGCCTCACCCCTCGACCAGCAGCTCGATCTCATCTTAGGACCAGTCACCTTCGACCCGCGGGATCTCATCGAAAATGAGGCCCCGCAGAGCGGCGCGCCAGATAAACGCACTGGCGACTAAGTCAACTTGACCTGGTGCTGCCCGCCGACTATAAAGCCACGTTCTTTCAAGAGGTTTGCAAACCATGTCGCTGAAAATGGGCCTTCTCGGCCGCAAGTTAGGGATGACCCGCGTGTTCCACGATGATGGAACATCTCTGGGATGCACGGCGCTCGAGGTCGGGCCCTGCGTGGTCACGGCGCAACGGACGCCGGAAAAGCACGGGTATGTGGCTCTGCAGCTCGGATTCGAGCAGCGCTCGCCGCGCCACCTGCGTCTTTCCGAGTCCAAGCTCTTCGAGAAGCTGAAGATAGAGGGGACTCCCGCGGTGCTGCGCGAGGTTCGCCTGGAGGCGAACGACGCGGCCACCAAGTTCGAGGTGGGCAAGGTGTTGAAGGCTGACGAGGTCTTCAAGTCGGGCGATGTGGTCGACGTCGTGGGCGTCACCAAGGGCAAGGGCTACCAGGGCGTCATGAAGATGCACAAGATGGCGGGCTCGGTGAACGGTCACGGGTCGCACGAGTTCTTCCGTCACGGCGGGTCCATTGGCTGTCGTCTGACCCCGGGCCGCGTGCACAAGGGCAAGCGCATGCCCCAGCACATGGGGAATGTGCGGTGCACCGCTTCGGACCTGGTGGTGGTCAAGATCTATCCCGAGCAGAATGTCGTGCTGGTCAAGGGCCCGGTCCCTGGGCCGGCCCATGGTCTGGTCTTCCTCAAGGGCAGCTCCAAGAACGTGAAGAAGTACATCGTTCCGGTGGTGCAGAAAGAGGTCGAGGCCAAGAACCCGATGAAGGCGTCGAAGAAGGGGCAGACCAGCGGCTAGAAATCGTTGGGCTAGGCAGGCAGGTTGGCTTCGCTGCGCGATCGCAACCGGCGCCACGACGCGTTCTTTTGCAAGGCACGCAGCGAGGGGTTCGCGGCGCGCTCGGTTTACAAGTTGGAGGAAATCGACCGGCGCTTGCACCTCCTGCGCGCCGGTGCCCGGGTGCTCGATCTAGGCTGCCGGCCTGGCTCGTGGCTGCAGTATGCGTGCAAGGTGGCGGGGCCGCATGGCGTGGTGATCGGCGTGGATCGCCAACCGTTGCCGCAGCCGGTTTCTGGTGCGCGGGTTCTGGTCGCCGACATCTTCACCTTGTCCGACCAGGAGCTCTTGTGTGGGCAGGCTGCCTTCGACCTGGTCTTGTCCGACATGGCGCCCGACACGACCGGCATTCGTGCCACCGATCAGGCGCGCTCGGCAGCTTTGGTTGAGGAGGCACTGGGCCGGGCTGAACGCCTGCTCGCGCCGCTGGGTGCATTTGTGGCCAAGGTTTTTCAGAGCCCTGAAGTGACTCGCATCCGCGCGCGCATGTCCACACGCTTCTCGGAAGTGCGCTTGCTCAAACCCGAAAGCTCGCGCGGCGAGAGCACGGAGCTGTATTTGGTCGGCAAAGGATTTTCGCCATAGAAATGGGAACCCTGGGAGGGTTCCCATGCCCTCCCGCGATGGTACGCGGCGAGCAAAGCTCGCCGGCTCCCCACGCGGGACCTAGTTTCCCCACGGCGCCAGGGCCATTCGTCTGTCGATCACGATGGCCCGCCACATGTGCATCTGGGACGCGGAGAGGCCGCCGAAGGGCTGGCCGGTCCACTCGCGGATGCGCTGACTGAGTCTCGTTCGCACCTCAATCGCGGCCAGCGGCTCCGTGTCGACATCGTCAGCGACCGGTGGATACTCCGAGAGCAGTTGTCTGAACTCGTCCAGGTTCTCCTGCCGGTTGAGGAGGGACTTGTAGAGGCTGCGAAGTTGCTCTTGCGGGTCGGTGTGAAGAACAGTGTCCATGCGGTTTCCTCCGGCGGGGGGTCTGGCGCGGATGAGCTGGGCCCCGAGGCCGGTATCGGCAAGAGAGGATATCGCAAGATCGACAGGTTTTCTTGAGTCGTGGGCGGCTGGTGCTGAACGCCGCCCACGGTGTCCGGTGTCGGTGCATGCGTGTCGATCTGCGACCATGTGGACAAGCTCAGTCGAGAAGTCCCTGTCGAGGGACGACGTACAGGATCCTCGGCTTGCGGGTGCGGCTTCAGCGACGGCTCGGTTCTTCCGAGAAGAGTGAACGAAGTGAGACGCGCCCTGGTGACCATGGTGCATCCTGTCGCACCCAGCCGAGCCACCGCGGGATCGGATCGACAGGTCTCTCCTGGCCACGCGGCTGGGAGTATCCTGCTCATGTTGCTGAGCAAGGTGGGGTGTAGGCTTGCCTGAACTGCTTCGCGTCCTGATCCTCGAAGGCTCGCCCAGTGATACCGCTCTGCTGGTGCGGCGCCTGACTGAGGCGGGATTGGCCGTGCAGCACCAGCGTGTCGACACGGCCGAGGGCATGCGAGAGGCGCTCAAGCAAGACCCCTGGGATGTCATCTTGTGTGACATCTCCATGCCGGGATTCGGCTTGGCCGAGGCGCAGCAGATCCGCCGGGATGGGGGAGCGGATTGCGGGTTTGTGGCGGTGTCTGCCGAGGCTTCGGAGGACGTGAGAGCTGCCGCCCTGCAGGCTGGCGCCCATGCCTGCATTTTCAAAGGCAGCCTGGCGGGGCTGGTGCCGGTGGTGGAGCGAGAGATGCGTGAGGCCAGCGAGCGCCGCGAGCGACGTCGCGTGGAGCAGGCGCTGCGCCAGACCCAGGAGGATTTGCGCAACCTGCTGGAGATCTCGCCCTTCGCCGCGGTTGTCTTCGATGTACAGGGCTTGCCCATCTATGCCAACCACAAGTTTCTCAACTTGTTCGGCTATCGCGCGGGCGAACCGGCCACGGTGGACGATTGGTGGCGCCTGGCCTACCCCCAAGTGGACTACCGGGAACGCGTCCACGCCGACTGGATGGCCCGTTTGTCCGACGCGGCTCACAAGGGAACTCCCATGCGGCCCATGGACGCCGTCATCACCTGCCAGGACGGCTCGCTCCGCCATGTGGAGTTTCACGCCGCGCGAGTGGGTGATCGGCTCCTCATCATCGCCGTCGACTTGACTGAGTTGGAACAAGCCGAGGCCGCGCGCCGGGCGGGCGAGGAGCGCTATCGTCGCTTCGTGCAGATGAGCGGGGAGGGGGTGTGGCGCTACGACTTGTTGCCGCCGGTGCCAGCCGACTTGTCCGAGGACGAGATGGTGGCTGCCCTGTTCGAGCGCGCGCGGGTGGGCGAGTGCAACGACGAGTTCGCCCGCCAGCATGGCTACAGCCGGGCGCCGGATGTGCTGGGCCGGCGCCTGTCTGAGCTGATGCAAGGGGCACAGACAGAGCAGTTGGAGTTCCTGCGCTGCTTTGTTCGCAGCGGATTCCGGGTTGCCGATTTGGTCACGGTGGGGAGCGGAACCGAGGGACACGAATCCTGGGCCTTGAACAGCCTGGTGGGAATCATCGAACAGAACTGGATGGTTTGCATCTGGGGTACCCGTCGCGACATCACCGCGCAACGGCAGTCCCAGCTTGCCTTGCAGCGGAGCGAAGCGGAGTTTCGGGCCATCTTCGACCGCGCGCCTGTGGGCATCGTGCTGGTCGACCGCGATGGACGACCGCTCCGTTGCAACAGTGCCTTGCGCGAGATGTTGGGCTACGGCCAGGAAGAGATCGGGCCGTTTCCTTTCGCCGAGCTTGCCCACCCCGAAGACCGCGAGCGCGTTGCGCTCGCGCAGGGCGAGCTGACCACGGGCGGGCGAGAGTGGGTCCAGATTGAGGCGCGTCTTCTGCGCAAAGACGGAACCATCGTCTGGGTCGACCTGGTCGCATCAGCCGTCCGCGATGAGAAAGGTCGCTTCGTGCAGGGCATCTGCGTCTTGCATGACATCACCCGGCGTCGGATCGCGGAGCAGGAACAGGCCCTGCACCAACAGGAACTGGCCGCGCTCAATGAGATCGTCACCGCCACGACCTCCACGCTGGATCCCCGGCAGATCCTCGACAGCGTCCTCATTAGCGTGCGCAAGATGTCGCGGGTCGACCGGACCAGCATAATGCTGCTCAACCGCGAGACGGACTTGCTCGAGACCGCGGCCGTGATTGGTGCCGAGGGCCCCATCCCGGCCAACCTTCGTCTGGGTCGCGGCGAAGGCGCGGCGGGACAGGTGCTGAACGACCTCAAACCCCTGGTCATCTCAGACGTGCGCGAGTCCTCCCAGTTCGTCGCGGCCCGCGACGCCGGTCACGCGTGGCGCGCCGCCGAGCAGACTGCGCTTGGCTACGTGGGTTTCCCCTTGGTTTCACGGGGCAGGACCATCGGGGTTCTCTCGCTAGTCACCACCAAGCACCGGGACTTTTCCGCCGGCGAGATCGCATTTCTGCAGGCCATCTGCGGGGCCGCCGCAGTCAGCATCGACAACGCGCTCATCCACCAAGACATTCAGCGGCGCGCGGAAAAGCTGGCAGGCGAGATCGCCCTGCAGAAGCAGTATGCCGAGAACGTGGTCCGCAGTATCACCGACGGCGTTCTCACGGTCGACACCGAGAATCGCATTGTCTCCTGGAACCGCGGGGCCCAGGCCATCACGGGTCATGCTGCCCAGGAGGCCGTCGGGCGCCTGTGCCATGAGTTGGGATTGCACTGCGACGCGGAAGAGAAGACGCTGTGCCTCAGTGACGGATGTCCCTTCGAGGAGATCAGGCGCACGCGCCTGCCCATCAGCGCGCGCGAGGTGTCCGCCCAGCATCGCGACGGCCGGCACATCACGGTGAGCATCAGCGCGGCGCCGCTCTATGACGACAAGGGCGAGTTTCAGGGAGTGGTCGCAGTGTTGCGCGATGTTTCGCGCGAACGCGCGCTGGTCGACGGCATCCAGCGGGCCGACCGGGCCAAGAGCGCTTTTCTGGCCAGCGTCTCGCACGAGATCCGTACCCCGATGAACGCCATCATGGGTTTCACCCAGCTTCTGCTGCGCGACCCTTCGCTGAGCGCAGGCCAGCGTCAGTACCTGGAAACCATCGGGCGCAGCAGCGAGCATCTGCAGACGCTCATCGACGACGTTCTCGAGATGTCCAAGATTGAGGCGGGACGCGTGTCGGTGCAGTCGTCTACCTTCAACTTGCGTGCTCTGGTGGCTGACTTGACCGGCATGTTCCGCCTGCGCACCGAGAGCAAGCGGTTGGGTTTTGAAGTGGAAGTGCCCGACGAGGTGCCCGACACCGTGGTGACCGACGAAAGGAAACTGCGTCAGATCCTCATCAATCTGTTGGGCAACGCCATCAAGTTCACCGAGCAAGGGCACGTGTTGTGGCGCATGCGGGTCGAGTCCACCGATGCTCTCGCTTTCCGCCTCGTGGTCGATGTGGACGACAGTGGACCGGGGATTGCCGCCTCCGACCGCGAGCGGATTTTCGATCCGTTCGAGCAGGCCGCGGCCGGGGTCAGGGTTGGGGGCACCGGCCTCGGGCTGGCCATCAGCCGACAGTTCGCTCGTCTTCTGGGAGGAGACCTCACGGTCACCAGCGAGGTGGGTCGGGGCAGTTGCTTCCATGTCGAGATTCCTCTTGGCCAGGACGACCCGGAGCGAGTGCATGTGGAAGTGCCTTCCCGACGGGTTGTCGGGATCAAGCCGACCGCCGATCCCTATCGGGTGTTGGTGGTCGATGACCAGCCCGAGAATCGCAAGGTGATGTCGCGGATGCTCGAGGCTGTCGGATTCCGCATCCGCGAGGCCGACGACGGGGCCGAGGCGGTCGCCAGTTTTGCAGAGTGGGAGCCGCATGCCATCCTGATGGACATGCTCATGCCCAAGATGGGAGGGGCCGAGGCGATACGACAGATCCGCGCGACGCCTGCCGGGCGGACCCCTTTCATCCTCGCTGTATCGGCCAGCGCATTCGACGAGAATCGGCAGCAGGCGCTGGCCGCCGGAGCCGACGACTTCTTGAGCAAGCCTTTCCGCGAGGCGGACCTGCTGGAGCGGCTTCGCGTACCTCTGGGGGTCGAGTACATCTCCGCCGACCTGCCGGCGCCCCGAGCCCTCGGGCCGACGGTCGTCCGCAGCAACGGCTCAGCCAATTCCACCCTGGCGGGGCTTCCTTCCTCTTGGCGTGATGAAATCCGCACGGCTGCCGTCCACGCCGACTATGATCGGCTCATGGGCCTGGCCGATCGGCTGGCGGCGCTGGACGCGGAGGGGGCGCGTCTTTTGCGCCAGACCGTCGAGCGATTCGACTACCAGAAGCTTATCGATCACGTGCAAGGGGGACAGGGGCATGTCTGAGGACTCGTCACAGCGGGATAGTGGCGCCAGCATTCTGGTGGTCGACGACACGCCGGCCAATCTGCAGGTGTTGGTCGGCATGCTCAAGGAACGCGGACATCGCGTGCGGCCGGTGTTGGACGGGCGTCTCGCGTTGCGGGCGGCCAAGGCCGAGGTGCCCGATCTGGTCTTGCTCGACATCAACATGCCCGACATGAACGGCTTCGAGGTGTGCGAGCAGTTGAAGGCCGATCCCAAGACGGCCGACACGCCGGTGATCTTCATCAGTGGGAACACCGAAACGGTGGACAAGGTGAGGGCATTTTCCGTCGGGGGAGTCGACTACGTCACCAAACCTTTTCAGATGGCGGAGGTGGAAGCGCGCGTGGCCACGCATCTGGAACTCCGGCGCAAGCGGCGCGAGCTCCAGGAAAGCTACGAGGCCCTGCGGCGCTTGGAAATCCTGCGGGACAGTCTGGTGCACATGGTGGTGCATGATCTGCGCTCGCCGCTGGCGGCTATCTCGGCCAGCCTCGAGGTCATCAAGTGGGACGCGGAGGAGCAGCATCGCGTGGAGTTGGCAAGCGATGTGGAAATGGCCCTGCACGCAACCCGAACCATCATCCGACTGGTCAATTCGGTGCTCGACGTGAGCAAGATGGAGGGCGCGGAGATGCGCCTGCAGTTCGCCCTGTGCGATGTCGCTGCCGTGGCCAGGGAAAGCGTGGACGAACTGGAATCCCTGGTTGGGACGCGAAGACTGGTGCGTGATTGGCCCGACGAGCCCGTCATGGCCTTGGTGGATCGGGACGTGGTGGCGCGCATCATGCAAAACCTGCTGGGCAACGCGCTCAAGTTCACGCCCACTACCGGGGTCATCACCGTATCGGTCGAGGCCAACGACGACATGGTGCGAGTGGCCGTGACGGACACCGGGCCGGGCATCCCGCGGGAATATCGCGAGAGGGTGTTCGAGAAGTTCGGGCAGGTTGAGGCCGCTTCGCGCGGCCAGAAGTTCTCCACGGGCCTCGGGCTCACTTTCTGCCGACTGGCCGTGGAGGCGCACCACGGCCGCATCGGAGTGGACAGCGAGATCGGCCGCGGGAGCACGTTCTGGTTCGTGCTGCCACGCAAGGGTCCCGCGCCGAGGTGAGAGAGGCCGGAGCCGGCGAGGGCGCGCGCGAAAAGCGCGCGGGGTGGGTGGGGTATAGGTGCTAACCACAATTCTCTCGGGATTTGACGGCGGCCGGCGCGATCCGGAGTCTCACCACAGAGGGCACAGAGGCCACCGAGGCCGGAAGGAAAGGGTTCCGGATCCGGCTCCGAGCCCTTCC
>Ga0224523_1001297_pt1 | contig 10894 bp, 10 predicted proteins | sample CFST50metaG_FD_182732 | JGI IMG/M metagenome (GOLD analysis project Ga0224523, IMG submission 182732) | Peat soil microbial communities from Stordalen Mire, Sweden - C.F.S.T50 | ecosystem: Environmental > Terrestrial > Soil > Wetlands > Peat | place: Sweden: Norrbotten County, Stordalen Mire...
ATTAAATTGTTTTTATTTGATATCTTAAAAGATAATCGATAAAGAATACGACAAAATTAAATATTTATTGTATAAAAAAAAATTAATGTTTTTTATTTTCCACTAATGGCACAAACCGAAATGTTCCCCATTCTTTTTTTTCCGCCTGTTTTTCTGAAATTTTTTTAACAGTTGTCATAACCTGAATCTCTCCATCGCCAACAGGGATCACTAAAATACCTCCTACGTTTAATTGTTTTACAAGGTCATCGGGAATGTAAGGAGCCCCTGCCGTTACTATTATCCTGTCGAAAGGAGCATATCCAGGAAGACCTTTGTACCCATCACCAAAGAAAAATTTAGGGAGATAACCTATTGATGGAAGAAATAATTTTGTTTTTTCATAGAGGTTTTTGATCCTTTCTACGGTAAATACTTTTGCTCCCATTTCGAGCAGAACACATGACTGGTATCCTGATCCTGTGCCGATTTCAAGAACTTTCTGCCCTTTTGAAACTTTAAGAAGCTGTGTTTGAAACGCAACTGTATAAGGCTGCGAAATTGTTTGTCCATCACCAATCGGGAAAGGTTTATCCTGATATGCAAATTCAAGGAATGATGAATCCATAAAAACATGACGGGGGATTTTCTCTATGGCATTGAGAACATTACCATCGGTAATGCCTTTGTCGATAATCTCTTCAACGAGTTTTTTTCTTAGTCCTTTATGCTTATATGTATCCGTGATTTCCATTTTATATATTCAAAAAAAAATCTTTTGCGAAAATAATGAAAACAGGTGACCATAAAAAAATTACTTTTGCAAAAAAAATAATATATGTTAAAAATTGGTGTACTTGGAGCCGGACATTTAGGAAAGATACATATTAAGTGTATCAAAGAAATCGAATCATATGAATTTATTGGGTTTTACGATCCCGATAGAGAGATTGCCGCAAATGTTGAAAAAGAATTTGGAATTACTAATTTCTCTTCAATTGACGAATTGATAAATGCTGTAGATGCTGTGGATATTGTTACTCCGACTGTTTCGCATTACGAATGTGCAGCCAAAGCGCTTCGCAAATCAAAGCATGTCTTTATTGAAAAACCTTTAACAACTTCATTAGCTGAAGCAAAATCGCTCATTGAACTTGCTAAAGAAGCAAATGTAAAAGTTCAGGTGGGGCATGTCGAGCGGTTTAATCCTGCTTTTTTAGCAGCGCTTCCGTTTATTGACAACCCAATGTTTATTGAAACACATCGGCTTGCTCAATTCAATCCGCGTGGCACAGATGTTCCTGTGATCCTTGATTTAATGATACACGATATAGATATTATCCTTTCGGTTGTTAAATCGAATATAAAAAAGATCAGTGCAAGTGGCGTTTCTATAGTTAGCGATACTCCCGATATTGCTAATGCCAGAATAGAGTTTGATAATGGGTGTGTGGCAAATTTAACGGCAAGTAGATTCTCATTAAAGAATATGCGTAAATCAAGATTCTTTCAACGTGATGCATATATTTCCATTGACTTTTTGAAAAAAGAAAGCGAGATCGTAAAAATGACAAGTGTAGAAGGCGAACCTAACCCATTAGCTCTAATGATCGATCTTGGAAAAGGAAAAGGAAAGAAACAAATATTTATTGAGAAACCTAAAATAATAGCTGTAAATGCCATAAAAATGGAACTTGAAACTTTTTATGATGCAATTATTAATAATTCTACTCCTCCCGTTACGATAATTGATGGCTACAATTCGCTTGAACTTGCATACAAAATAATTGACAAAGTAAATACGGCAGCTAATATGCTTTGATATTAAAGTATCTATTATCAAACATTAACAAAATATTAAATTTTTCGTATAATATTAATTTTTATACAATAATTATATAATAATTCCGTTGATATTAAATTAATATAGTTTAAATAGATAGAATATAAGCCTATTAGAATGTCTTTACGAAACTTTATTTTTGCTCTTTTTATAATTACTCTGATAGGTATAAATTTTTCTTGCAATTTAATAAATCCTGTTCAGCCTATTCCTTCGTATATTCGTATTAATTCTATTTCACTTACTGCTGCTGGTCATCCTATATCTCAATATGGGAGTATTTCGAGCAAAATAACAGATGCATGGGTTTATATAGATGGTCATCCTATCGGGGCATTTGAGCTTCCTGCAAAATTTCCTGTTCTTTGGACAGGAACACATTCAGTTACTATTTATCCTGGAATAAAAGTGAATGGAATCGCAGAAACCCGAGCTATTTATCCCTTTTATTCGTCATTTGTGTCAAACGTGAATCTAGTTAGTGATAGTATTATAACAATTGATCCTAAAACCATAACTTATAATACTGTTCCCGAATGGAAAGAAGATTTTGAAGATGCTGGAGTCTCTCTCTCTACAGATACAATATATAGTAATGCATATCTTAAAAAGACCAATGATGTTACAAAGGTTTTTGAAGGCAATTACTCTGGTATAGTTGATATGGATGCTTCTCATAATCTTTTTCGATGCAAAACAATAAATTCGTATAGCCTACCATTAGCTGATTCACCGGTTTTTTTAGAAATGAATTATAAAACCAATGAAGAAATGCTGGTTGGTCTTTATGCAACCAATGGCTCAGAAACAGAAAGATTGGAAGTATTGTATATTAATAAAACAGATACATGGAATAAAATTTACATCAATCTCAAAACGGCGATAAGTAATACATCATTATTATCTCCTACTTTCCAGGTATTTATTGAAGTTCAAAAAAGTTCGGATGTCTCAAATCCTGAAATATTGCTCGACAATTTAAAACTTATTTATTAAAAAAAACATGAATAAAAAACTCCAGGTGATGAAATACATAATAGCCGATATTTTTTCGGCTTCCCTTGCCTGGGGCTTGTTCTTTTTTTACAGAAAAGTTTCAATTGATCATCAGGCTTTTCATTTAAAAGAACAAATCCTTATTGATAATAATCTTTATCTTGGATTAATATTGATACCGATATTCTGGTTATTCCTGTATTTATTGATAGCCACATACAATAAAATATACCGAAAATCAAGGCTCCGCGAATTTGGTCAAACTTTTTTAATTTCAATTATAGGTGTTACGCTCATTTTTTTTGCTATACTTCTTGATGATGATGTTAAAACATACAAGGATTATTATCTTTCGTTTTTTATTCTTTTTCTTTTACACTTTGGACTTACATTTACTTTTCGCTTAATTCTTACATCCGTTACTGCATATAAAATACACAACAGAAAGATTGGCTTCAACACCATCATTGTTGGGAGCGATAAAAATGCTATCGGGATTTATAAAGAAATTGAAAGTCAAAAAAAATCATCAGGAAATAAATTTGTTGGTTTTGTACATGTTAAAAATACTGGCGATTATCAATTGAGCGCATATCTTCCTCATATTGGTCATTATAAAAATATATTAAACATTATTGATAAATATCAAATCGAAGAAATAATAATAGCCATAGAGCCATCCGAACATAAGACAATTGATAAAATTTTAACGGAGATCAACGGTGCCAATGTTGTAATTAAGGTCATTCCTGATATCCAGGATATATTGTTGGGTTCAGTAAAGATGACTGCAATATGGGATGCCCCCCTGATACAGATTTCCCCTGAATTAATGCCTTTGTGGCAACAATCGCTTAAAAGAGTTATTGATATTACGGTTTCGTTGATCGCATTACTGCTTTTCTCTCCTGTTTATTTATTCACTGCCATCAGTGTAAAATTGTCATCAAAAGGTCCGATTTTTTATTCTCATGAAAGAGTTGGATTACATGGGAAACCGTTTGCAATGCATAAATTCCGTTCAATGAATATAGATGCTGAAAAAGAAGGTCCGCAACTTTCAAGCAAGCACGATCCCAGAACCACTCCATTTGGAAAGTTTATGCGTAAAGTGAGGTTGGATGAGATACCTCAATTTTACAATGTTTTAATAGGTGATATGTCGCTTGTAGGGTATAGGCCGGAAAGACAATATTTTATTGACCAGATCATAAAAATCGCACCTCATTATAAATTACTTTTTAAAGTCAAGCCGGGTATAACTTCATGGGGACAAGTAAAATTTGGGTATGCTGAGAATGTTGATCAGATGGTTCAGCGCCTTAAATATGATATTCTTTATTTAGAGAATATGTCCTTAACTGTCGATTTTAAAATTCTTATTTATACTGTTCTTATCATTATTCAGGGACGAGGGAAATAATTACAGTGTGCCATTTTCAATCTGCTGTACAATTTCTTCAATCGCTTTATCATCACCCATTGGGTCATATTCAATTTTTAGATTAGCTCCAAAAACCCTGGCAATTGTTTGCCAGAATATCGCTCTTAGTTGCCCCCTTAATTCCTTGACGATTTCATAAGATGAAACTCCTGTTTGCCTATATATTAATTTCAGAAGTATCTTGCCTTGTGTGAATGTCATATTTTCGATATCCTCGGTAAACTTAGCCTTAATGTCCTCTTCGGCTAGTTTCATTTTTTTTCTTTTTTCGGCTTCATCTTTCGTTTGAAGGATCATGTCATTGTATTCCTTAAGTTTTACACTGGCTATAACTGCATAAGGATATACTTTTTTTACATCACGTATCAGTTTGCTGTATTTGGCGGGATTTTTCGGGGCAACAGGATAGGGAGGTGTTATGGTCACTTCATCTAAGACAAGCATGGGGACGGTATCTCCATTGATCACTTTTGCAGGGACAACAAACCCACTTGTATCGGCAGTTTGAGCAACAACAGCGTTGCTTATCAGGATACAAATGCTTAATATAAAAATGATTTGTTTCATATAAAATTATGCCCTTGCTTCAATATTTATGCCATGCAATAAGGCAAATTTACAAATATATGCTATGCGAAGTCAAAAAGAAAATTCGATTTCTGTCGTTAATCTATGAAGCAAAGCACAATGGAAAGAAGAAAATATTGTTTGAGAAAATATCGTTTCACTATTTATTAATTTATTTTTCTCCTTTTTCTAATTTTTCAATTCGTTTAACAAGTTCATCAAGGTTGCGAAAATGAATATATGATTTTCTGTATTTGCCTACTTCAAAGGCTGGAGAACCCATGTAGGCTTCGCCTTTTTTTGTTATGCTTTTTGAAATTCCAGATTGGGCAGCAATGATCGTATTATCGGCAATGTTGAGATGCCCCACTATTCCTACCTGTCCGCTGAACATGCAATTCTTCCCAACTTTGGTCGAGCCGGCAATCACGTTGTTTGCCGCAATGAATGTGTTCTCCCCGATTTCAACATTATGCGCAATATGAATAAGGTTATCAAATTTCACACCTTTGTGTAAAATAGTGGAACCGAGCGTTGCCCTGTCAATGGCACAGTTAGCGCCTATTTCAACATCATCTTCAATAATTACATTTCCTATTTGAGCAATTTTTTTATTCTCTTCGTTTTGCAATGCAAAGCGAAAACCATCGCTGCCAATGACAGCACCGGAATGTATGATGCAATTTTTCCCGACTTTATTATCGGAATAAATTTTTACTCCGGAAAAAATAGTCGTGTTATCGTCAACAGTTGTGTTATCGCCGATATAGACCTGTGGATAAATTTTTACATTATTCCCGATCACCGCATTTTCGCCAATGAAAGCAAATTCGCCGATATAAGCTTTTTCGCCAACCTTTGCTGTTTCTGCAATGTAACATTGTTTAGAAATACCGACTTTGTTCAATTTGATCTGGTTGTATAATTCAAGAAGTTTTGCAAAAGCATTTTCTGCGCTATCAACCTTGATGATCGTACTTTTTACAGGATGTTCAGGTATAAAACTTTTATTTACAATAACAATAGAAGCATTGGTAGAATAAATATAATGCGTGTACAAAGGATTGGCAAGGAATGAGATAGAACCCGGCTCTCCTTCTTCAATTTTTGAAAGTTTGCTGACAGTTGCTCCGACATTGCCTTCAATGGTTCCATTAAGCATTTCTGCAATTTGTTTAGCTGAAAATTCCATATAGTATTTTTAAAATGAATTCACTTGCAAAATAAAAATATTTTGCGAGATAGAGAAGTGAAAAAAAGAAAAGAAAATTCTTTAAAGTGGAATTAATATTAGAAGTTGTATCTTCCGCCAATTCCGGCTTGTCCCCAAGGGGCAAAATTATCGTAAATTTCCAATTCCAAAGTAAAGTCACAGAAAACAGAAAATGGAGCTTTGCTGAATTTATATTCTACTCCGCCCACGCCATCAACTCCAATATTGAGATCAGTAACTCTTTTTCCATATACATAATTCCAATCAGGGCCAGAGGCATCTTTATATGCATAATCAAAACTATAGCTCTGTAATCTTAACTGACCTCCCAATCCCCAATACCAACTAAGTTTACCAACTTTTGAATCAGCTGCACTTATTGGTTTTTGGAATAAATAATGAATCTGTAAACACAAAGGGAATGATACATTTGAATAACCAAGATATTCATAACCTGTATAATTAAATTTTTGTTTTTTGTACCATACGTCATATCTGTCGGAGTACCAATTGTTGCCATTTTCAAAAAGATAGGTATATCCAATATTTATCTCCAATGCATTATTTCCCATATATTTTTTATATGTTACACCGGTTGGGTCTCCCATTCTGACACCTATCCCATTATTCTGCGAAAATGCATTAATGGAAAAAATCACAAGAATAATAATAAATATTTTTTTCATAGAACAAAAAATTTATAATTAAATATGAAGCGAAATTAGAATTTATAATAATAGAATAATCTATTTTAATTAATCATTTTATCAACAGTAATTTGTTATTATGATGAACCATGGCTGGCTTTCTCTTAAACATCAAGCATATTCAGCAGCTTTTCAAGTTCTTCTTTTTTTTCTGTATCGCCGGATTTATCGTAGGAGGATATAAGATTGTTAATAAGGCGGCGGATAATATCAATGTTCGTGCAGGGTTTGAAAAAAAATTCCTGTGGTTCGAGCTTTAATTGTTTAATGAAAAGTTCGACTTCTTTCCTTGTAAACACAGCGCCTTTACTGAAAGGGTTGATATAAAAAAGCACTTCATCATCACAGAGGAATTCTAATTTTTCTTCAGCAAGTTCATTGACATATGCAAGAACGAAATGTTCGGGAAGGTTCACACCATAAACAGGAATATTCAATTGCTGCGAAATAATGATGTACAACATTCCAAGCGAAAGCGGATTGCCTTTGCGGGTTTCAAGTAACGTGTTCAGATAAGAATTTTGAGGCAAATGAAAATCGGTAGTGTTGCCGCCAAATCCATGCACATCATAAAAAATATGGTTGACGACTTTTATCTTTTCAAGAGCAGTGAGTCCTTCATTGAATTCAAGCCAGATGTCGTGGCTGATATCATTGATCTTTTTTTTAATTTCTTCTTCTTTGATTTCAGGATACTGAAAACGTGTAACAAGCAGATATGCCGCAAACAGGTCGTTTGAGCAGAATTTCATCCAGTGGTTAAGTTCAGCTTCTATTGTTCCAAATTGAATTTTATGAATGATGTTCAGTATGCGCTGTTGTGCAATCGGGTCAAAAGAATTTTCCCATCTATCTTCAAGCATAGGAATAGCTTCGGAACCATATAAAAGTATTTTGTCGGTAATTTCAATAAAGATGCGTTCATCGGGCTCGTCAGTAAGGCTGATAAGGGCTTTCAGCTCACGCTCTTTTTTCTGATCCATCATAAAAAGTTAAAAGAGGATTCTTAAATTTACGATGTGATCCTGTCTAAAACAAGCTGGATCAACTTTTCAACAGCAGGATGATAATCTTTACTGAACTGTTTACTTACGCGATTGGCAATGACAGCGCATATTGTAAGTGTATTGTGTCCAAGTATGGCGCCAAGTCCGTATAGTGCTGATGTTTCCATTTCAAAATTAGTGATGCGGTGTCCCTTGAAATTAAATGTTTCCATTTTATCGTTCAATAATGGATCGGCGGGAGCAATGCGCAATTGCCTTCCCTGCGGTCCGTAGAAACCAGATGCAGTAGCAGTGATACCTTTGAAAAATCCTTCGTCCAATTTTTTCATCAGGAATTCGGAAGCCTTTATAGTGTATGGCCTTGCAAGTTTTGAATCCCATGCCGTATGTTTCATAAAGGCTTCTGTAATATCGTCAACATAAATTTTAGGATCGACCTGGTAAAAATTCAGTAAGCCGTCAAACCCCAGTCCATATTCCGACATCACAAAATTATCAACAGGTATATCGCCTTGTAAAGCACCGGATGTGCCGAGGCGAACAATATTCAGGCTTGATTTCTTATCTTTTATTTCGCGTTTTTCCAGATCGATATTTACAAGTGCATCGAGTTCATTAACTACAATATCAATATTGTCGGTACCAATACCGGTTGACAGAGCAGTTATTCTTTTCCCGTTATATGTGCCTGTGTGAGTTAAAAATTCCCTGTTTTGTATTTTGCATTCAATATTTGTAAAATGCTTTGAAATTGTTTCTACCCTTCCCTGATCGCCAACAACAATAATATTTTCAGAAATATTTTCAGGACGCAGGTTTAAATGATAAACGCTTCCGTCAGGATTTAGAATGAGTTCCGATTCAGCAATTTTTTTCATATGTATTTAGTTTATTGTAAACAAAATTGTGTTATTTTGCATTTAATTAAAAAAGTACAAATTTAAAGAATTTATTGTTTCAAATATTATATTTAACATTTACTATAAATGAAAGGTCATTACAGTAATATATTAGTCCCAACTGATTTTTCAGAACAATCACTTTTAGCTCTTAAGCAGGCGTATGCATTAGCAAAACTGTTGAATGTTGAAGTTACTTTGTTGCATATTATTCCCGAAGGAGGTATTGATTTTACATTTGGATTATTTTCAAAAGACTCATCCGAAGAGCAAAAGGCAGAATATGAAGAAAGCTGTAATGCCCGGTTGTCGAAAATTTCAGAAAGTGCTTCAAAGAATTCATGGATAAAAGTAAATCCCCTTTTGGTGAAAGGAAAAGTGAATGAAAAGATCGTCGAGGTAGCAAAAGATATTTATGCGCGATTTATTGTAATGCCTGCTAACAGTTCAGATCCTAATCACAAAAGAGAATTTATCGGGAACAATACATCTAAAGTTATTCGCGAAGCTCCTTGTCCTGTGCTTACTTTCAACGGTTCAAATATCAGGGAGCATTTTGATACGATCATTCTGCCACTTGATCTCACTATGGAAACGCAGCAAAAAGTTATAAAAGCTATTGAGATCGCTAAATATTACAATTCTACTATCCGTATCGTTTCTGTTTTGCTTACAGATGAAACGGAAGTTGTAAGTCACCTTACAGAACAACTTAAACAAGTCAGGGAGTTCATTGAAAAACGTGATATTTATACAACAGCTAAGATCATTCACGGCGACAGGCTGATGGGTGGCCTAACAACATTCATTCTTGACTATGCATATGAATCGGATGGCGATCTGATCATGATAATGACGCAACAGGAAGTGAACCTCCGCGAAAAATTTCTGGGATCAAATGCTTCCGATATCATCAGCCAGTCAAAAATACCGGTGCTTTCCGTTGTTCCGAAACAAAAAATATAAAAGCACTATCAATCTTTTCCATACTGCTGCCCATTGAACAAAATGAATTTTTTTTATAAAAATATTATAGTTAGGTTTGTCCTATTATTGCAGGCAAAATGAAATTTATTGGTGAACATTTAACTGTTGGGTATACAGGAAGAGTGCTTATTTGGGCTTCTTTTCTGTTCATGTTGATAGCAGCAGTGTGTTATTTGTTGTCAAGCAAGGAAAATCGAATAACTTATCGTGCATGGCGTTTTTATGCACGTAATTTTTTCAGATTGCATTTGATCTCAATTTCCATTATTCTCGGTATTCTTATTTATATCACACTCAATCATTATTTTGAATATAATTATGTCTGGCAGCATTCTTCAAAAGACCTGTCATTTAGCTATCTTATATCAAGCGTTTGGGCTGGGCAGGAAGGCAGTTTCCTATTATGGATCTTTTTTCAGGGTGCAATTGGAATGTATCTGCTGCACCGGACGAAAGATTGGGAAATGCCTGTAATGACTGTTGTCTCAGTTTCTCAGTTATTCCTTACATCCATGATTTTAGGTGTAAAAATTTTTGGAATAAAGATCGGTAATGATCCGTTTCTGTTACTGCGTGAAACTCCCGATAATATATTAAATCCTTTTTTCAGTAATACGAATTACCTTCAATTTGTTACGGATGGTGTGGGAATGAATCCGCTTTTACTTAATTTCTGGATGAAATTACATCCGCCGGTTCTTTTCTTTGGTTACGCTTCTGCCGTGGTACCGTATGCGTTTGCATTTGCAGCATTATGGAAAAAAAGATATAACGAATGGTTAAAACCTGTGATACCATGGATCTCATTTTCGGCTTTGGTTTTAGGAGCCGGCTTATTGATGGGCGGGGCATGGGCTTATGAAGATCTTACGTTTGGTGGTTTCTGGTCATGGGACCCTGTTGAAAATGCTTCGCTTGTTCCGTGGGTCATCATCATCGCATCTCTTCATTTTGTATTGAATTCTAAAAAGAATGGGCAGCCATTGGGTTCGGCATTCGCCATAACTCTGCTTTCGTACATTTTGATCTTATATTCCACATTTCTTACCAGGAGCGGCTTACTTAACAATACGTCCGTTCATGCATTTGGAAGTACCGGACAAACATGGCATCTGGCAATATTCATCATGATGTTTTTTATAGTTCCGCTTGTAATGCTTATTTATCATTTAAGAAAATTTCCAAAAAGTGAAAATGGAAAATTGTTTTCAAAAGAATTCTGGATGTTCATAGGTGCTGTTTTACTTATGGT
>Ga0224523_1001299_pt1 | contig 10879 bp, 5 predicted proteins | sample CFST50metaG_FD_182732 | JGI IMG/M metagenome (GOLD analysis project Ga0224523, IMG submission 182732) | Peat soil microbial communities from Stordalen Mire, Sweden - C.F.S.T50 | ecosystem: Environmental > Terrestrial > Soil > Wetlands > Peat | place: Sweden: Norrbotten County, Stordalen Mire...
TAGTCGTTTACGCATTAAAATACATTATGGAAAATTCAATTATCAATAGAATACAGCAATTTTATTCTAATGCTACGCAATAGAAAATATTTTAATGCGTAATCCGGGTTAAACAATAGGAAAAAGGTAGTGTTTCTTTTGTTTCAATTTTATTATGCCTTACCTGTGTATTGGAATTAAGCCGTACCTTTGTTATCAGTAATTAAAATGTACATTTAATAATTGCTGCTTTGAAGCGTATAAAAAACATCATTTTTTTCTTTTTTTTGCTGTTTTCGACCTTTGTTATGGCGCAGCACAGCAATTACCGTGTATCAAAGATTCGTGTAAAGTCTGATACCATTACACTTGACACCCTTAGCCTTATTCCAGGCTCCTTTATTGTAAGAGATAGTGCCGGTAATAGAATTGACAGTTCACATTTTTTAATCAACTATAGTGAGGCCAGAATGATACTAAAGCCTCTCTTTTCTGTTAAATATCCCGTTTTAATCTTTTATTACCGCGTGTTTCCATATAATTTTTCATCTGTCAGCAAACACAAAGATATAGCACTGACAGAAAAGGATAATGCCGGCAATTACAATCCGTTTTCTTTTACAGAGAAAGACAAACCCCTGGATATTTTTAACATGGGGGGATTAAGTAAGAATGGAAGTATCTCCCGCGGGGTGTCGTTTGGCAACAGTCAGGATGTGGTGGTCAATTCAAGTTTTAACCTGCAATTGACAGGAAAGCTGAGTGAGGATGTCAGTATACTGGCAGCCATTACGGATAATAATGTCCCGGTTCAGCCTGATGGAAATACTCAACAAATACAGGATTTCGATAAGGTTTTTATTCAACTCTCATCAAAGAATTCAAGCCTTATTGCAGGTGATTTCGAACTTACAAGGCCCGACAGTTATTTCATGAATTTCTACAAAAAAGCCCAGGGTGGGAGCTTTTCAACATCTTTTCTTACCTCAAATGATAAGAAGAAAAATAATACCATGAAAGTTAAAGCGGCTGCAGCAATTTCGAAAGGAAAGTATGCAAAAAATACATTCACGGGAACAGAAGGGAACCAGGGACCATACAAGCTAACTGGCGCGGAAAATGAATCATTTATCATTGTTCTTTCCGGGAGTGAAAAAGTTTATATTAATGGTGAACAGATGACCCGCGGACAGGAGAATGATTATGTGATCGATTACAATACTGCCGAACTTACCTTTACTGCAAAGCGATTAATAACAAAGGACAGCCGCATTAGTGTTGAGTTTGAATATTCAGATAAAAATTATGCCCGGTCACTTTTTTATGCAGGCACTGATTATACTGCAAAAAAGCTGATTATGCATTTTAATTTCTTTTCAGAACAGGATATTAAAAACCAACCCATACAGCAGCAATTGAGTGATGCGGATAAGCTATTGCTTTCACAGATTGGTGATAGTCTTAACCAGGCAATTGTCCCTTTTGTGGATAGTGTGGCTTTTACTAACGACCAGGTTTTGTATAAGAAGATTGATTCACTAAGTGGCGGTTATCTTTACAGCCCTGTTTATGTTTATTCCACCAGTTCCGACAGTGCGCACTACCGGCTTGGTTTTAGCAATGTGGGAGCCAATAAAGGCAATTATGTCCAGATACAGAGTTCGGCAAACGGAAGAGTGTTTCAGTGGGTGACACCTGTTGGCGGAGTGAAGCAGGGGAGTTACGAACCCATCATTCTTCTTATTACTCCCAAGAAAAAGCAAATGGTTACTTTATCCGGGGAATATGCACTTTCGAAAAGAACAAAAGCATCGGTTGAGTTTGCCCTGAGTAACAATGATATCAATCTTTTCTCCACAGCCGGAAGTTCTGACAATATTGGATATGCTGTGAAGGCCAAGATAAAAAACATCTCACGACTCAAAAAAGACTCAACAGGATGGTCGCTCACAACAGAGGTCAATAACGAATTCACGGATAAATTCTTTACTCCTATTGACCGTTACCGTGATGTAGAATTTGAACGCGATTGGAATATTGCTGGCGTAACAAAAGAAACAAACGAAAACATATCTTCATTATCGTTTACACTTGCTGATAAAAAAAGCAATTATACTTCTTATCAGCTACATTCCTTTTTTGCAGGATCTCAATATAACGGATTGCAAAATGTAGTGAGTGGAAATCTTGGGAAAAAGGGTTTCCTTTTTACTTTCAGCGGCAGCCTTCTTTCATCAAAGGATAAACTTAGCACGACCCGCTTTATTAGAAGTAATGCAGGGTTGAGTAAGAATTTTAAACGCATCATTGTTGGAATTAAAGAAGAGCAGGAATATAATTCATTTTTCAAACTGAATACCGATACCCTTCAGCAAAATAGTTTTTCGTACAACCAACTGGAAGGGTATTTCAATAATCCCGATACTTCAAAAAACAAGTATAAGGTATTTTACAAACGGCGGCTCGACTATTCTCCGCTAAAGAATTCACTTGATCTTGCAACCACAGCCCAGGACGTGGGAGTGTCTTTTGATATGCTGAAAAATATCAACAATAAACTTTCCATACTTAACACATACAGAAAGCTGCAGATAAACGACAGCGCGCTAACAATACAGAAAGAGGATAAGTCCCTCCTGAGCCGCATAGAATACAACCTAAAGCTCTTCAAAGGGGCAATTAGTTCAGCAACTTATTATGAAATAGGCTCCGGACTTGAGGTAAAGAAAGAATTTTCTTACCTTGAAGTTGCTCCCGGACAGGGTGTTTATATCTGGACGGACAACAATGGTGACAACATCAAGCAGCTTGATGAGTTTGAGGTTTCCACCTTCCCGGCAATTGCCAATTACATACGAGTTTATACCCCGACTAATCAATATGTGAAAACATATACCAATGAATTCAGCGAGGTCTTTACACTAAACCCAGTGACGGCTTGGAGTTCGGCCAAGGGTATGAAAAAATTTCTTTCGCGTTTTTCAGATCAATCAACCTACCGCATTGACCATAAGAACAGCGGTAATGATGGATTTAAAGCCTATAATCCATTCAATAACCAAATAAGTGACACTGCTCTTATTTCCGTTAATTCTTCGTTTCGCAATTCCTTTTACTTCAATAGAAGTAGCGCCAAGTTCAGTATGGACTATACTTATTCGGATAACAGGAATAAAACACTACTCGTGAATGGCTTTGACAGCAGGACATCATTATTGCATGCAATGAATATTAAATGGAACATCAGCCGTAAATTTGCTCTTACATCAAAATTTAATAAGGGAGAAAAAATTAGCAGTTCGGATTATTTCAGCACCCGCGATTATGATATTAAAAGTTCGGACATAGAACCAACGTTTAGTTGGCAACCCGGAGTGTCATTTCGGACAAGCATAGATTATAAATACACGGATAAAAAGAATATTAAAGGAACAATTGGGGAGAAAGCATTTCTAAATAATGCAGGAATTGATATAAAATACAATGTGCTTTCAAAAGGCAGCCTGCTGATGAAAGTAGCTTACATTAAAATAAAATATAACAGCATTCAAAGCACACCGGTTGCCTATGAAATGCTTGAAGGCCTTAAAGCCGGGAACAACGCCACTTGGAGCGTGTCGTATCAACGAAACCTTTCAGGTAATTTACAGCTCACATTGAATTACGAAGGACGAAAATCGCAGGATGTAAAAACAGTACATGTTGGAAGTGTGCAGTTGAGAGCATACTTTTAAATTTCCGGCAAGATGACTTTATGTAAAATTAAAATGCTTCGATCGCAGCATTTATCGGATTTTTTTTCATGGTTTTATTAATAAATAATCCTTGATTTAAAACAAAAACATAACGTTGTCATCTGTTTTTTATATACATTTGACACCCTAATTTAATATTATCATGACGTACAATGAAAATTATACTGAGTTTTTACCTGCCAAACGGGCACCTCAGGAACAAATTCTGAAGTCATACAACTTTTTTAGTTCGGAAAAGCTTATCAAACCTATATTTGATTCTATCCCCGGATATTTTCTGATATTAAATGAATGCCGGCAGGTGGTTTATGCAAATTCAAAACTCTCGTCAGTACTTCATGGAAAGGATATACATTCGGTTTTGGGACTAAGACCCGGAGAAATTTTTAATTGTGTGAATGCTCTTGCATCGCCTGGTGGTTGCGGGACCGCTAAAGCTTGCAGTGTGTGTGGCGCCGGTACTGCAATACTTGAATCAATGACGAACGATGTCAAGTCGCAAAAAGAATGCAGAATCACTACTCGTGAGGATAGCGTTTCGAACTCATTGGAATTGATGGTAACAGCATCACCCCTTTCACTTAACGGTGAAAAATATTATATTCTTTCCCTTTCTGATCTGAGTGATGAAAAAAGAAGGATACTTCTTGAGCGTGTTTTTATTCATGATGTTGTAAATATTGCCGGTGGATTAAAAAACATTATTAACATGATGAAAACACCCGGTCAAATCAGCCCTGATATTGATCTGCTGCAGATGGCCGATGTTTCAACATCAAGCCTGCTTGAAGAAATTGAAGCACATAGTTCCATAATCTCTGCTGAAAATGGACATCTTGAGGTTCTTTATCAGGAAACCCAAACCGCGGACATGTTGCTCGGCATTTTTCAAATTCTTGCAAGGAATGATGCTGCCGTTACAAAAAAGATTTCAGTTTCGGAAAATTCGGAAAATATCATTTTTTCAACAGATAAGGTATTACTGAGAAGAATTCTTGTAAACCTTACAAAAAATGCACTTGAAGCTTCCAACGAAGGCGATATTGTTACTATTGGCTGTCACAGAGCCGGCACGGATGTGGAATTTACAGTTAATAATAATGGAGTAATACCTGAGGATATTCAAATGCAGATATTCCAGCGTTCCTTTTCGACCAAAGGTGTCAGCAGGGGAATCGGTACATATAGCATTAAACTTTTCACAGAAAGATATTTAAAAGGAACCGTTCATTTTATTAGTAATGAAGCAACGGGGACAACATTCTATGTCAGGTATCCTATAAATCCAAAATAACCTATTACTGGAATGCCGTTGGGTTAGTTTGTTGTTGTTGTCAACTTTAAACTATGTAAAAGCAAAACCGTCAACTGATGAAAAAAATAATACTTTTCATTTGTCTTTGTGGGTTCTCCGTATTTGCCGGCAACACTGCCGATAGTCTGAAACTCTGTTTGACCAAAGCCACAGGCAAGGGAAAAGTCAAAATTTTAAATCTGCTTAGTGTTGACTGTCGACTGTCCGAACCCCCAAAAGCTATTCAATATGCAGAAATGGCTTTAGCTTGCGCTATTAAAGCAAATGATTCCCTTGGCATGGCAACGGCACTTAAAAATAGTGGTATTGCATGGTATTTTGTTGGGAATTATAAAAATGCCATTCCGCAGATGAAAAAAGCTTTGGTTCTTTTTGAAGTACTTTCAAATAAGTCGGGCATCTCAGCCTGTGTAAACAATCTGGGACTTTTTTTAAATGACAATGGTGATTACAAAAATGCACTTTTGTATTTTGAAAAATCATTAAAAATTGACGCAGAATTAAAGGACACAGAAGGTGTTGCTTCTTCCATGAATAATATTGGCATGGTATATCAAAATCAGGGAAACCATGTTAAAGCTTTGGAATATTATTTTAAAGCAATTGATCTTGGAAAAGCGACCGGTGATGAAGAAAGTGTTGCTGAATGCTGGATCAACGTAGGTGCAGTTTATGAAGAGAATAAAAAATATGGCGAAGCCATACAGGCATACACAGATGCACATGCGATATTGAAGAAATACAACAACCGTTATAAAGATGCTATTTGCCTGAACAATATGGGACTGATTAATCATAATCTGAAAGAATATGCCAAAGCACTTTCTTATATAAATCAATCTTTGGCAATTCGCGTAAAGATTAATGACACCATGGGTATTGCTGCTTGTATGGAAAATCTCAGCAGTGTATATGATGCATTAGGTGACACAATCAAAGCGAATGATTGCTTTTTCAAAACAATCGGTATAGAAATGAAATTGGGTCTGCGAAAAAGAGCAGCCCGGTCATTATCGGAGAGAGGACTTTCACTTGTTAATAAACAAGAGTTGGAAAAAGCAATAAATTATTTTAAAAACAGCCTTGAACTTGCCACAGAAATTAAGGCAGCACCTGAAATACGGGATGATTACAAGTATCTTTCAGAGGTATATGCTGCAAAAAAAGATTATGAAAATGCCTATAAATACAGTTCTCTGTATAGTGTTATCAATGATAGTCTGCTTCAACTCAATTCAGGCCTTTTCAGTACAGATGGTTTAAGCATTCTATTGAAGGACAGTACCTCTTCGAAATCTAAAGTGGAAAAAGACACTGAGGCAAGTGATAATGAATTCAACAGAATGTTCAAATGGGCTTTTTTTGTTATGTTTATTGTTGCAATGACCCTGTTTATAAGGGAAAGAAGAAAGAACACGTAGAATAACAAGCAGTCGGTAGTGGCAGAAAAGAGAGTCTTCAGTCCACAGTCGGCAGTCCACAGTGACTAAAAAAGCTTTTCTCTTTTCAGTAAATAAGGAAGCAGTACGTCGCGGAACCCTTCATTTACATCGGCTTCAACAAAATCAACCTGATATTGCCCACATTTGAGTTTTATCATGTTTTTATATTCCGACATTGATTTGCGATAGTGGTCTTTGATTTCGTTGGGATGCAATTTTAATACTTCGCCCGTTTCAAGGTCAATAAACTTATAAGGACGATTCTCGAACTCGAAATTTTCTTCTTTTTTCTTGTCAATCACATGAAATAATATGACTTCATGTTTATTGTGACGCAGGTGTTGCAAAGCCGAAAGCAGTTCTTTTGACTTCTCCGAATTGTCCATCATATCGCTGAAGATAATGATCAACGAGCGTTTATGAATATTGTCGGCAAGATAATGAAGTGCTTCCGTAGCATGCGTCTGCCTTGGTTTTTCAGTTTTAATTTTACCAAGCAGCTTTTCAAGTTCAGCATATAGTATCTTATGATGCACTGCACTTGATTTAGCCAGAGTATGCAACTCAATCTCATCTGAGAACAGACTTATACCAACAGCATCTCTTTGTCGTTTTAAAAGGTAGATCAGTGCCGCGGCACAATAAACCGAAAATGCTATTTTGTTGAATTTTCCTTTGGCCGGATTGCTTTCTTCTGGATAATACATGGACGAAGAATTGTCGATGATGATCTGACAACGCAAATTGGTTTCTTCTTCGTATCGTTTGACAAAAAGCTTTTCTGTCCGCCCGAATAATTTCCAGTCAATATGTCTTGTAGATTCGCCTTTGTTGTAAAGTCTGTGTTCGGCAAACTCAACGGAAAAGCCATGAAAGGGACTTTTGTGAAGCCCCGTAATGAATCCTTCAACAACCTGCCGGGCAATAAGCTCGAGGCTGCCAAACTGTTCAATTTCTTTATTGTTTATTGGCTCTTGCAAGTTTTAATATTAAAAAGTCATAGATGGTCATTAAAAATGACACGAAGTAAATGACGTGAAACAAATGACAATTAATGACTATTTATGATTAACCCTTCAGAAGATTGTCGATCTTTTCAGCAAGCCTTTGTTTTGGAACAGCTCCTACCTGCTTGTCAACAACCTGACCATTCTTGAAAAATAAGATCGTTGGGATGTTTCTTACACCATATTTTGCTGTTATTTCAGGATTGTTATCGACGTCAACTTTGCCAACAACAGCCTTGCCTTCATAATCTTTTGAAAGCTCAACGACCAGGGGGGTTATCATTCTGCAGGGGCCACACCATTCTGCCCAAAAGTCTACGAGTACCGGTTTGTCGGACTTGATTACGAGTTCTTCAAAATTTGTATCTGTGAATTCTAATGCCATAGGTTTAAAAATTTATGCAAATTTATACTTTTCTTTTTTTACTTTTCGGAATAACTTTAAAAAAACCACTAAGTTACACTTTAGAATCTTTTAATATTTCTAAGTGAGCGAAGTTGCTCGGTTGTAAAACACATTTTCAATTTATTTTAAACTTAATTTCGGGGATGCCTGCCAATGCCCTTAAAAAATCTGTTGAATCCACCTTGAACTTATTTGCAGGAAGTTCTACTGAAATATTATCAAGAGTATCATAAACGGCAAATTTTACATGCGAATTACCTTGTTTCTTTTTCATCACTTTTGCTATTTTGCCAATCAACTCCTCGTTAATATCAGCAAGTGAAACTTTCAAAGTAATATCACTCACCCATTTTTTCAACACATCTTCCAACAACCCAATACTTGTGATCTTTAACTCAAGCTGGTCATTATTTCCATAGCGCTGCTGAACCCTTCCTTTAATAAACAACATGTAATCTTTATTCAGGTAAGATTTGAACTTTACATAATCTTCCGAAAACAATGCAAACTGCATGCTCCCTTCATAGTCTTCAATAACGAAACTGCCGAATGGGTTTCCATTTTTTGTTGTTTTATGGCTCACACTAGTAATAATACCAGCGAAAATCAGTTCTCTGCTCTTATGTTTTTTCAAATCATCCAGGTCGTTGAGATTCACATTGCAGAAATTTTCTATCTCAATTCTGTAATCGGCTAAAGGATGCCCTGAGATATAAATGCCTGTGACATCTTTTTCTTTGTTGAGCTTTTCCAACTTTGACCATTCCTCACATTCAGGCAATTTAGGATCAGGGATCACCATATCATCTGTTTCCCCGAAAAGAGAATGTTGTGATTGTGATTTTTTTTCGTTGATCATGTTGGCATGACGAATTACTTTATCAAGAAAGGTAGTATCCTCGTTGTTTTCTTTAAAAAGATACTGTGCCCTGTGGCTTCCTTCAAACCCATCAAAAGCTCCGGCCATTGCCATGGACTCAAGGCAACGCTTATTGGCTGCACGCAAATTAATGCGGGTTGCCAGATCAAAAATGCTTTTAAAGGGCCCTCTGGCTTTCCTTTCTACTGTGATGGCCTCAACGGCTGCTTCGCCAACACCCTTCAGGGCTCCCAGCCCGAAACGGATCTCACCCTTTGCATTCACTATAAATTTCATATCACTTTCATTCACGTCTGGACCAAGCACCGGAAGGCCTGACCTTTTACATTCGTCCATGAAGAAAGTGATCTTTTTAAGGTCGTTCAGGTTGCGGGTAAGAACAGCAGCCATATATTCTGCAGGGTAATGGGCTTTCAGATACCCGGTTTGATATGAAACCACGGAATAGGCAGCAGCATGTGAACGGTTAAAACCATATTCGGCAAACTTCTCCATCACATTGAACACCTCTTCGGCATTGTCCTTGTCAACTCCTTTTTTCAGGGCGCCCTCAACAAACTTACCCCTTTCCTTTTCCATCACATCCTTCTTCTTCTTTCCCATAGCCCGCCTCAGCATATCAGCAGCGCCAAGAGTATAGTCGGCCATAATCTGCGCCGTCTGCATGATCTGCTCCTGGTAAACCATGATGCCATAAGTGGGTTTTAGCAGATCCACCAGCCATTCATGAGGAAAAACAACAGGTTCTTTCCCCTGTTTACGACGTATGAATAAAGGTATGTAGTCCATGGGGCCCGGACGATACAGGGCGTTCATGGCTATCAGGTCTTCAATGTTTGTTGGTTTCAGATCTTTCAGATAGATGCGCATGCCTTCCGACTCAAACTGGAATGTGCCAACTGTATCCCCTCTTTGATAAAGTTTAAAAGTTTTTGCATCATCAAGCGGGATGGTGTCGATATCAATTTTAATCCCGTGCCTTAGTTCAATGTTTTCAATTGCGTCTTTGATGATGGAAAGTGTTTTTAACCCGAGAAAGTCCATCTTCAGCATGCCCACATATTCCACCTGTTCGCCTTCATACTGCGTAACCATAAGGTCGGCATCCTTGGCAGTGCTAAGAGGCAAATGCTCCATTAAATTCTCTTTCCCGATAATAATTCCACAGGCATGAACTCCCGTATGTCTTATTGAGCCTTCAAGTTGTTTTGCATAGTCCAAAGTGTCCTTTACCAATTGGCTCCCGGTTTCTTTGGCTTTACGCAGATCGGGAACCTCTTCAAAGGCTTTTTTCAGTGTCATTTTGGCTTCCAATGGAACCAGTTTTGCAAGCCTGTCGGCCTCGGCAAGCGGCAGTTTTAAAACCCTTGCCACATCGCGTATGGCCGATTTTGCCGCCATTGTTCCAAAAGTGATCACATGCGCCACTTTATCCTGGCCGTATTTTTCAACCACATAATTCTTTACCGCTTCCCTGCCGTCATCATCAAAATCCACATCAATATCGGGCATTGAAACTCTTTCCGGGTTAAGAAAACGTTCGAAAAGCAGGTTGTATTTCAAAGGGTCGATGCCTGTAATGCCAATGCAAAATGCAATTGCCGAACCTGCTGCCGAGCCACGTCCCGGTCCGACAGCCACACCTATTTTTTTTGCCTGCTTAATGTAATCAGCAACAATAAGAAAATATCCTGCGAAACCTTTAGTTTTCACAACATCAAGTTCCAGCTCAAGCCGCTCTTTAACGGCATCTGTCATTTCAGGATAGCATTCCCTGGCGCCTTCATATGTAAGTTTTGTCAGGTATTCATTTTCGTCGGAGAGACCTTCAGGCAGTGGAAATGATGGCAGGATAACATCGTGTTTTAGCTCGTAGTCTTCAATTTTGGCCACCACTTCCTGTGTGTTTGAAATAGCTTCAGGGCAAAAATCAAACAGCTTCTCCATCTCCTCCGGCGACCGCAGGTACTCATTACCTGTATATTTCATCCTGTTAGGATCGTCATAATCCCTGCCGGTATTCAGGCAAACAAGTATGTCGTGGGCTTTGGCGTCGTCGGCATTTACAAAATGAACATCGTTGGTAGCTATTAAC
>Ga0224523_1001300_pt1 | contig 10877 bp, 6 predicted proteins | sample CFST50metaG_FD_182732 | JGI IMG/M metagenome (GOLD analysis project Ga0224523, IMG submission 182732) | Peat soil microbial communities from Stordalen Mire, Sweden - C.F.S.T50 | ecosystem: Environmental > Terrestrial > Soil > Wetlands > Peat | place: Sweden: Norrbotten County, Stordalen Mire...
ATAAACCGAAATGATTGCATCACCTTTATTATTTGAGTTTATTTGATTTTGTTTATCACTGATGATATCATGAGAATGATGAGCCAACAGAGCATCCCGCACTTTATTAACTGCATTTACAAACAAACCCGAATCAACTGGTTTTAGAAGATATCCACTCACATCGTAATCAAAAGCTTTTATTGCCAGCTGCTCGCAGCCTGAAACAATGATTGTTTTAAATGCTGAATTTCCAATACCGCTAAGCACATCAAATCCGTTTTCACTGTTTAATTCTGTGGAAAGAAACACAAGTTGCGGGCAACACTCGTTGATGCAAGTGCGTGCGTTTTTCACATCTCCAGCCTGTGTTACAACAACGATGTCCTTGAAATATTTATCCAGGTATCCGCAAAGCAGGTCCCTGCTTGCCTTGTCACTGTCGATTATTGCTGCTTTTAACATGCGTGAAAAAAATTCGTGAAAAAATATTGATAAATCTCCACCCCCCTCACAAAAGCCGTCTAATGAAAAAAACTGGTTACTGGTTACTGGTTACTGGTTACTGGATATTTCCCTTTCGTTTTACATTCTATATTCGTCATTTTACATTTTACATTCTTTGTCAATTAGTGCTTGTTTAAAGGTTGAATTTGCATACAACGACTGCCAACTGTTTTTTATTCTTTCAAAAACTTCTTCTGTTCGCGAGGATTTGCAATCCGAGCACCTTAATTTTTAATAAACTTATTTATTTCAACTCGCCTGTCACCATTCACTTTCACAAAATACATCCCCTTTGCAAACCCCGAAACATCAACCACGGCTTTGCCCTGCGTTAAAGCTTGTTTTAGCAAAATATGCCCTTGAATATTCATGATAGATAGTTCTGCATTGGCGGATTGAAAAGGGGTTGAGATGGTGAGGGTGGTGGAAGATGGATTGGGGTAAACGGAAATATTGTTTTCACTAATTATTTCTGAAATGCCAGTCATTTCAGACAATGGACGTTTAAAAACTCCTGTTCCAGTTCCTGCAAAAATTGTATTCCCCATGATACATAGCGAAAGCATGCACGTATCAGATAATCCCTGGTTTACTGCAGTCCAATTTTGTCCATTATTAATAGAAAGGAAAACTCCCCTACAGGAGGTTGTTGTATAAATCCGGTTACTATAAAATACGAAATTGCCCATAGATGAATTATTGGGAATTCCATTGTTGATTGCAGTCCAATTTGAGCAATTATCTGAAGAAATAAATGCCCCACCATCCAATATCCCTGCAAAGACATCATTGTTATTTACCGCCAGATCATATATGTATTGAGTTCCTAAACCATTATTTGAGGTTGCCCAGTTCGTGCCATTATCAATAGATGTGTATATTCCACTTCCGCTTGTCCCTGCAATTAAAAGAGAATCTTTTACAACCATTCTCAAAGTTTCTGCACCTGATGGAATACTATCGGCGAGGGGTATCCAATGTAATCCATCATCGATTGACTTATGTATTCCTGATGATCCAATTCCGGCATATATTGTGGAATCATGAACTGTAAGAAAAGAGATACCTGAAGGATCAGGATTTTGTCTGTACACCCTTATCCATGTGGAACCTGTATCATTTGAAACAAAAATTCCTCCCAGAGAATCAAATGGAGCTGATGAATTATCACCAATAAATACTTTAGAGCCTTTGATTGCAATTGCTCTGATAATAGGATATGGCAAACCATTGTTTATTAATGACCATGTAATGCCATTGTCCAGGGATTTATAAATTCCATGTTCCATAGTACCTGCAAATAAAATGGACCCCATTTTTGCAATATGTCTAACCATTCCGCTATCAAGGCTTGTATGCTGCCATTGAGCAAAAGAAATGTTTAAAAAGAAAACGAAGCAAAAAAATAGTAAAATTGTTTTTTTCATATTAATTAATTTGTATTGTTGAATTTAATCTTTTTTTATCCGTATTAATCTGTCTGATCTGCGTTATCCGCGTTCCCATTTATTAATTTTTCAAAAACTTCTGTCGGCGAGGATTTGCAATCCGAGCACCTTAATTTTTCAAAAACTTCTTTACTGCTACTCCCTTATCACCACTCACTTTCACAAAATACATCCCTTTTGCAAACCCTGAAACATCAACCACCGCTTTTCCCTGCATTAAAGCCTGTTTCAGCAAAAGCTGTCCTTGAATGTTCATAATGGATAGTTCTGCATTGGTGGATTGGAGAGGGGTTGAGATGGTGATGGTCGAGGAGGCGGGATTGGGAAAGATGTTTAAAATATCAAAGCTATTTCTGATATCTGGAATATCAGTTGTAAGGCAAGTCATAGAATCAGTTGACACACATACATCATCAAGATAATATAGTGCGAATGCTGGCATTGTAATGGGTGATATGTTAACTGAATCTAAAAATCCAAAATATCCAATCATAAAATATCTATAAGCTGAATCGGCAACAAATGAACCGGAAATAGTAGTCCAATTAATGGAATCAGAGATAATACTATCAGAATATATTATATTTCGTGACGGATCCCATTGATAATTCCAACCGCATGCTATTGAATTTATGGAAGCCCAATAATATGGATTTTTTGAGAACCCTATGCCCATTCTATTTGATGTGACTGAAGATATTCCTGCTAATGAAATTTTAAAATTTACAAAATATTTATGACCAACAATTAAAGGTAAGTCAAGTTGACCACCCACATCATCAATAAATGTGGCATATCCGTATTCAAAATCAAATTCAGCATATCCATTTCCTGATGCTGCTTGTTGATAACCATATTTATTATAAGGAACTCCATAGCCATTGCTACCGCATGAATTAAAATAAGAAGGGTACCCTGAAATATTATACCATCCAGTGGCATTTGAAATAGTACATGCTGAATCCGGACAAGCTGAATAATCTTCAAATCCTGGATTCAAAACAAGATTCTGACCTTTTATAGATTGGATTGTTGAAAAAAGAACAGCAATAAATAACAAAAAGATGATCTTGTTTTTCATATTCTTAATTGTTTAAGTGTTTTTAATTTTATCAGTGCAAATCCTTATTTTCAGCGTTATCTGCGTTCCCATTAATTAATTTTTCAAAAACTTCTTCACTGCTACTCCCCTATCACCACTCACTTTCACAAAATACATCCCCTTTGCAAACCCCGTAACATTAATAACCGCTTTCCCCTGCGTTAATGCTTGTTTCAGCAAAAGCTGCCCTTGAATATTCATGATGGATAATTCTGAATTGGTGGATTGAAGAGGGATTTGAATAATGATAGTGCATATAACAGGGTTGGGATAAACTGAAATACCATTCACTATATATGTTTCATTAATTGCCGCTGGGCCGTAATAAATAATATTCGATGTGTCAGAAATGCATCCATTCCAATAAACGATGTCGTAATATTTGCCCCAACAACCATAGTATGTTTGATTTGTTGCGCCGGGTATCAGCGTATCATTACGATACCATTGGTTACCATTTTGATAACTTGATGTAAAAATATTCAGATTATTGGAAATATGTGGAGTCGCGAGAGGATTCACATAAATTGTCACTGAATCCGTTGCTAAATGGTAACCATCAGTAACAGTAACATGAAAGGTTGTATTATTAATCATTGGATGGGTAATAGGGTTTGTAACATTTGATGAGTTCAAATCTGAAGCCGGTGACCAGGTATACGTTAGGGGATGACTGCCCGGGTAAACCACGGAGCAATGCAGGTGAGTAGAATCGCCACAATAAATAGTATGATCATAACCAGCATCAATGACCAGCACATCGCCTAAAGAAATCTTCCATACACCATCAGCATTAGTGGCAGCATAGACATCTGTTCCGACTGAAGTAAAATCATTAATATATGCATCTGCCGGCAAACCTGAATTCACCTGAGCCCAGCTACTACCATTATTGGTTGTGATAAATACTTCATGATTATTAGAAGAAACTAGGATATTTGTACCGCTTATAATAAATGATTGTACATTGGTTCCCATTGGGCCAATCACAGACCAGCTTGCACAATTATTTGTTGATACATAAATACCATTACTCGTACAGGCATATGTATTTGTCCCATCAGCCACTAATTGACCAACAGTACTAGGCAAGTTTGTATTCAAAGTGGTCCAACTCATGCCATTGTTATTTGAAAAATAAATTTGATGATAAAAACAAGACGACGCAAAAATATTTGAATTGGATATAGCAAGAGCACATATCTGAACATTACCCGGAAGTCCAGCATTTACCGGCGACCAACTTGCACCATTATTGGTTGATAAAAAAACTCCATCAGATTGTGTAGAAGCAAAGATATTGGATCCGCTGATAGCTAATGCATCAATAGTACTATCAGTAAGTCCTGTATTCGTAGCCGACCAACTTAAGCCATTATCAGTTGACAAATAAATTCCATCATTATATGTTCCTACAAAAATATTTGAGCCACACTTCGCCAAGCAAGAAACATTATTGTTTACTAATCCTGTATCTAAATGTGTCCAGGTTGCACCACTATCTGCAGTAAAATGAATTCCGTTTGATGTCCCTGCATATATTCCCAGGCTATCTGATATCAAAGTCTTCACTCCACTATATGGTAATCCTGTATTTACTGAATGCCAATATTGACCATTATTCGACGATCTAAACACACCACCATTATTAGTACCTGCAAAAACATTTGTTCCATAAATCATTAATGCCTGAATGCTGGTATTTGTCAAACCGATATTTAATGTTATCCAGTTCGCCCCATTATCAGTTGATAAAAAAACGCCTCCATAAGTGCCAGCATATATATTTGTTCCATCTACCGCCAGCGCATTTACCATTTTATTTGACAGACCATTATTTATGCTATCCCATGTTACTCCATTATCGGTTGAAATAAACACTCCTGATGTATCGTGCGAAGCAGCATAAATATTCGTTCCGCTCACTGATATTGCAGTTGTCCATATATTGCTTAAACCTGATACAGCCCAGTTGATTCCATTATTATGCGAAACATATATACCATCCATAGTACCCGCATAAATATTATTTCCACTCATTGTGAGGCTGAAAACATAATCATCTATTAATCCTGCAGCTAATTGTGTCCAGATTATGCCGTTGGTAGTAGTTGAATATATTCCAAAGCCGTACGTGCCTGCAAGTATTTTTGTTCCCATTATCGCTATTGCATTTATTTGAACGGATGCCAATCCAATGGAATTCCAACTTGCACCACTATTACCGGATACATATATTCCGGAATTTGTACCGGCATATATATTACCCCCGTCAAATACAATGCAATTTATCCAGAGATTTGCTAACCCTAATTGTGTCCAACTATTTCCATTATCTGTTGAGGTATGCAAACCATGACATCCAGCATAAATACTGTTTCCATTTGTTGATAAACATGTAATAGAACCACCTTCGGGTCCGTTTGTTGGCTGCCACTGAGCATTAACAATCCCTACATGAATCAAAACAAGAAAAAGTAAAAATATCTTTTTCATCTTTTTATTTCTTTAACTGTTCCTTATTAATTCAAATAAATATTACCCAAAATTCATTTCTTTCGAAGCCCCTGTCGACTGCCGACTGAGGAGTGCCGACTTATTTTCTATTCTTTCAAAAACTTCTTCACCGCAACTCCCCTATCACCACTCACTTTTATGAAATACATGCCTTTTGAAAATGATGAAACATCAACAACCGCTTTTCCTTGCGTTAAAGCCTGTTTCAGCAAAAGCTGCCCTTGAATATTCATGATGGATAGTTCTGAATTGGTGGATTGAAGAGGGATTGAGATGGTGATGGTGGTGGAGGTGGGATTGGGAAATAATTCTACTATAAATCCATAGATTTCTTCCTCTGAATGATCAAGGACATCATAATTACAGTTTATAGAAGGTGGAGGAAAAGATTCGTTCCCTGGATTATAAATTACTACTCCATCAAAGGCAACATTGCATCCTTGATAAACTTTAAATTTCCACGTATAATATGCTGTACAGCCAGAAGGACAATCACCATAACCTAAAGTGAAATTATAATTCTGAGTTAAACCATTTGATGTATATGTGATATAATTGCCAGTTCCTGCATAACCATTATTGGTAGTTGCCCAAATAATTCCATTTAAATTTTTTAAACTATCACACAATGCTTGTATATTTAATTCTTGATTAGTATTCAAACACGCATAATTTCCTAAGCTTTGAAATTGAATGATTGTAAACCCATAAGTTGTTATAAGTTTATCTAAGTCATTATATCCAGTTATAGTCTGAAGATTGCGCCATTGCAATGTCCAACTATATGAGGTATCCACTTTCACTGCAATTTGATAACTAGTATTAAAGCCTGGAAATTGGTGAATACAATACAAGTTGAAAACAGAATCTCTTTCAGATAATGAAGTAACATTGTTAATAGCAGCAAGTCCTTGCCAAATAGTATCTCGGTAGTTTTGTGGGACAACGATTGAGTCTTTGTATATTGAATTAATTTGATTTATTCGTTCGATTGTTAATGCTCTTACATCATCTTTATATGCGTTATATAATCCAGGAGTAACTGCACAGTTTGAAGGTAATATTTGTCCATAACTGTTTGTTAAAATCAGTAGAGTAATTATTGTCAGTAAAAAAAATTTCATAGTTCGATTCTCCATTTTTTATTCTTTCAAAAACTTTTTTACTGCTACTCCCCTATCCCCACTCACCTTTACAAAATACATCCCCCTTGCAAAATTTGAAATATCAATGATTGTTTGATTACCTGAGGAGATAATGCTCTTGAGCAATTGACCCTGGATATTCATAACTTCTATTGTTGATCTTTCGGGAATGGTAATAGAAATGCTACTTGTAGCTGGATTTGGATAAACATCAATGTTATTATCCTCGCTTATTTCAGCAATACCGGTCATTTCAGATAAGGGGCGTTTCCAAACACCGGCTCCATCAGTAGCTGCAAAGAGATACGCACCATGAACCAACAACGAGTTAATTGCATTATATTTTAAACTATCGCTTGCATAAACCCAATCGGAGCCATGATCCGTGGACACAAATACACCACCATTCGATTCTGTTCCCACAAACGACTTTGTTCCCGAAAAGGCAAATGAATGTACATGCAAATTTGTTAAACCATTATTTGATTGGTACCATGTACTTCCACCATCTGTTGAAACATCCACTCCGTTCTGTCCTCCGCCAAAGAGAGATGATCCGGTCGCCGATAAAGTCTCTATATCAGTAAATATTGGCAGGCCGATTGTGTCAATTGCCCAGTTCAAACCATCGTCAACAGTTGAATATACCCAGCCATTGACAGCCGCATAAACAACAGTTCCGATAGTTGTAATGGAAAATACTCCCGGATTAGCCGGTAGCCCATTATTTCTTTGTGACCAGCTATTGCCGTTGTCTTCCGATAAAAGTATTCCACTTCCAAAATAAGATCCTGCAAAAATTTTAGTTCCCTTTACGGCTAAACTATAAATCCAATTATTTGAAATACCTGCTGTATCTGCACTCCAGTTTGCCCCGTTATTTGCCGAGTTGAATACTCCTTTGTTGGTTCCCGCTAAAATATCCGAACCATTAAAAGCGAAACAGTGAACGGCAATTTGAGCAGGAAGGCCGCTGTTTGATGCAGCCCATGTTGATCCATTATCATTTGTCAAATAAACGCCATTGTTATTTGTTCCTGCTAAAATAATACTGCCTGATTCAAAAAGTGTATTGACAATTGCATTGCTGAGTTTGTTACTTGCATCTGCCCATGAAGAAACATTGTTCGTTGATTTGAAAACTCCATTATCAGTTCCAATATATATTGTTGTTCCATCCAATAAAACCGAATATACTCTTGTTGTAGGAAGTCCGGTATTCATTGCTGTCCATGATGCGCCATGGTCAGTTGAGATAAAAATTCCGATATCTGTACCAGCATAAATATGAGTACTGTCGGAAGCAAACGAAAGAATGGCTGTGTTGGCTGGTATGCCATTGTTAGATGCAACCCAGGTAGCTCCATTGTTAGTTGATTTGAATATACCTCCTCCTAAAGACGCACCTGCAAAAATATTTGAGCCATCAACTTGCATTGCATAGATTGAAGAATCTGTAAGGCCGTTATTAGCTACTGTCCAGGTAGCACCGCTGTCGTTCGAGAAATAAATTCCATTCATTATAGATCCTGAAAAAACAGTGGTTCCTTTGACCACAACTGAATAAATATTCTGCAATTGCGGCAATCCAATATTAGATGGTATCCATGTCGAGCCATTATCAGTTGAGATACTTATTCCGAAAATTGAGCCAGCGTATATGTATGATCCGCTAATTGCAAAAGAATTGGCATCATCAGGAGAAACCTGTGTCCAGTTCGAGCCATTATCAGATGAGCGGAAAATGCAACTCCATGTTCCTGCAAAGAGATTACTGTCTTTAACAGCCAATGCCATCACATTATGAAACAAAAGTCCGCTGTTGACTGTTGTCCAGCTTGTAGCGCTATCGGTCGAAACAAATACTCCGCCATATGTTCCGGCAAAAATGTTAGAGCCTTTCTTTGTAAGGCATTTCACAGGTCCTGCTGTTGGGCCATTGGTTTGTTGCCATTGTGCAAAGCATTTGAAACTTAAAAGTGACAAACTTAATGTCACCATTGCGAGAGAAAATAAAATTGTTTTTTTCATGGTAGTAATTGTTTAATTATTTAACTGTTTAATTGCTTCATTATTTAATGTTTAATATTTAAAGTTTCGTTTTTGCGAGGGAAGCACGACCAAAGCAATCTCATTATTCTGTTTGCGAGGATTTGTAATCCGAGCGCATTAATCTTTAATAAACTTCTTCACTGCAATTCCATTTTCGCTTTCAACTTTCAGGAAATACATCCCTTTAGCAAAACCGCTTACATTCAATTTTATTCTTTCTTCCTGTAATGAAACCATTTTCAACATTTGACCCTGTATGTTATAAACAAATAGCATGGCATCTTTATTTAGTGTTTCGGTTTCAACAGTAATAAAATCATTTGCAGGGTTAGGGTAAATATTTAACTGTGGTTCTTTTTTTGCTGGAGTTGTAATTCCCGAAAACCCTCCACCACAGGGAGTGGAGTCATTTCTGAAATATTTGCGGATGCTGTCTATGCGTTGTTGCATCACTCCAACTGCACTCCAGGCAGTAGAGTCAGAATAATTTCTTCCGAAAACATAGGCAAGGTCTAACTCCTGCGTAGTACCAGGATAAAACGTAAATGGACCACAAGAGCCAAGTCCGCGCCTATCATCAGGTTGATTGCCGGCTGTTTGCTCAGTCCAGTAGGTCGGGCCATTTGGCGCAATACCACCAGTGCCCCAATTGCAGGAATCGCTGTTTGCCGGAAACATAAAATGACACGCAGGGCCATATGCGCCAACTCCCGTGTGTGCATTACCACCATATTGCATCTGAGTGCCGTCTTTCCAATTTCCTTTGAAATAACTATAATATTCTACTGCTGTACCTGGATCTGTTGAATACCATGGTGCGCCCTGGCCTGAATTATTGTAATAAATAAAACTCGTCAACCCATAGCGTTCGTCATCGTCAATACCGTTTCCAAAATTAATTCCATTAATACTTTCATTGCACTGTCCTGCGGGGTTATCAACATAATCGCTATCCATTACAGGTCCTGCTAAAAATGTTACAGATTGAGCGGGAGGAAAGGCTCCATAAGCAAAAGACTGTCCACTACCATCATGATTTTTGCCATTATAAGCATAATAGCTGCCCCTTTCAACATCGCAGCCGATATAATCATCGTTGGAATATCCTATGTCTAAATCTGTGAATATCCCTATATAAGTGTCATGATATGTTTTAGTGGAGCGATTTATAATTTTATAATTCACGAAAACAGTATTCCATAAAGAAGAATCTTCATTGCAGGCAAAAGCATAAGCCATGCACCTTAGCTCTATTCCTAATTTAATTCCCTGTGTTTCGGAATGCAGGTTTCTGGCATCATTAGTAACAAAGAATATTGCTTCGTCACCCTTTATCAATGGGTAATCACCATCATGAGGGTTGTAAATTCCATCTTGGTTATTATCAAAAAAAGGAGCAATATCATAAGCTTGGCCTTGCAAAATATCGCCATGTGCCGGCCATTTGAGAATAGAACCAGGGATAACATACCCTGATAGCCACCAATGATTCTTGAAATAATCAATATCCGATTTGTAAATCTTCCATGTTTTATTCCATTTAGCATCATAAGTAGAATCATAAATATTGGAAATTGGACCAGTAAAGAAATCATGCCCCACTTCATTAAACTCTTCGGCTGCCAGATGCAACATTAAATTATTATCCAGGCCCCCAATCCATAAATTAGATCTGAAAATAGTGTTTTTACCGCTCCCTTTGGGCACTTCAAATTTTGCCCATTGATTATGATGAACAGAATCAACGAATGTGAAGAGGCTACCGTTGCTATTTATCCTTGCATTGATATTATTGATATCAAGCGAATCGAAGGTGATAGGTTGTGAATAGCTATTGAAGATAGGAAACATCAACAGAACTGCGATAAATAGTAAATGTTTTTTCATGGTTACATGGTTTAATTCATGAATTGTTCGATTGTTTCTGAATATTTTATACTTTGATTAAACTAGATTTATTTCTTTCGAGGTCGAATGCTGACTGCCGATTGTGGGCTGCCGACTTATTTTCTATTCTTTAATAAATTTCCTGCAATACCTATTCTTATTATTCGCAATTTGCAAAATGTACAAACCCTCTTTCAGATTTGAGACTTTTATAGAATTGTTATTTGAACTATTCAGTAT